>JABLTR010021342.1_pt1 | contig 96238 bp, 84 predicted proteins | sample 7160071 | NCBI WGS metagenome assembly JABLTR01 (sample SAMN14651230, study PRJNA627086) | human gut metagenome | isolation source: feces | host: Homo sapiens
TATTTTGTGTCTGTGCAATTGAATGTATATGTCTCATATCCATTCTTTCCTTTTAATGCTATTGCATATTTCTCTGCCCCAGGTACTGCATCCCAAGATAGAGTAGCAATACCATTCTTCATATTTATAATTTTAGCCTTTGGTTTACCATCACTATATTCATAATTCAGATCAACATATGTTGATATCCCTTTTACAGAACCTTTTGATGTGTATTGCCATAGACGAAAATCTTTCTCATATCCACAATATGAATTGTATTGTGCCACCCATTTGTCCCAACCACTATTATCAAAAACTGAATTTGTTAAATAATTATTCCACCAATTTAAATTTGCATATATCCCAGTTTCATAACCTGCCGAGGACACTTTATTACAAAATGTCTTAGCCATATTAGCTAATAGTGTCCTATTACCTATGCTTTCTAAACTGCTTTCTTCCAAATCATAATATACAGGATAATCCGGATTATGCCCCTTTAATAATCTTAATACATGATCTGCTTCGCTTGAAGCCCTGCTAACGCTATCAGCATATGAATATAAATAAACTCCATAAGGAATATCTAGTCTTTCACATTCAGAAACATTATATTCCCAGTATTCATCGTCCTGAGATGATAAATTCATTCCATATCCACACCTTATGATTACAAAATCTATACCTGTTGATTTTACTTTTTCCCAATCAATCTTTCCATTATGTTTACTTACATCAATTCCCCATCCAACTGCACTCGATGATGTAACTGTCCTTGAACGATTATAATAATCGATAGAATTATCTACTATGAGTTCCCCTTCTTCGTATCTCCAACTGTTCTCCTTTCCTTCTCTCTCTGCACTATAATCTGATTGTCTTTCATCAGCCCATCCAATTAAAATATTAAAATTCGTTGAAATTAAAATAATACTAATAAGAATAAAATATTTCAATAAATTTTTCATGAGCCTATAGTGCTCCTTTCTATTTATAATTAATTTCCTCTCTACATTTTCTTTAATAAAAATCTATAAAATCATATATGAAAAAATATTTATAAATTTATTCACAAATAATTGACGCTATTTTTCGCATATCGTTCTCATTGTATCGTTGATCACAAATCAAAGATAATTCTAAGTCATACAAATTAGAACTGCATCCATATTCCGGCTTTTTCCAATGTATTGGACAGTAGATATTATTTTCAATAAGTTTTCTCTGCAATTCATCTCTTTTTCCATTCAATATTATAATTGGAACAAATAACGGGCAATCCATCAGATTTAAATCAAAAAGAAATTTAATATCATTATTGTTTTTTAAATTTAAATATAAAGCTTCTGCATTTTTCTTTCTTTTTAAACGTATATATGCTTCATCTAAATTATATAAAAAATCAGCAGAATATTTATCAATAGTTAGCCCCGAATAATTTTCTTCTAGCCATTCATTACAACTTTTAAACTTCTTAAGAAAAATATCTTTATTTATATTTTTATCTCCTTTTAAATATTCTCTTTTTAAACTCATTGCGCTTATTTTATTATCAAGGAAATATCTTGGTGGTATATGTTTCGGTTTATATGATAATTTGTTTTTAACAGTCGCACAGTATCCACCACTTAATATTGGAAACCATTTTCTTATTGAAGCCACCAAATATGTACTACTTTCATGAAATTTTTTTTCAGAAAGCAAGCTGTGCGTTATATCTTCTATTACAATTCCTCCCCTATCAATAAATTCTTCTACATTTGGCATCTGTGCATTAAATCCAAAATAATTACACCATAAAACACAGTCAATATCATCAGGTATATTAAATTCAATATCTAGCCCTTCTTTATAATTTATTGCATAAAAAACCACTTCAATATTTGCTTTTACAAAAGGCTCTATAATAGAATCACAACAATACGAAGGAATATATACTTTACTAATGTTCTTCTCATTCTCAAGAACAGTTTCAATAGCTGTTCGACCAGAAAAAGTAAAAGTATAATCTGTTATTACTTCTTCTGTCAATTTTAACCCTGCCCCACAATCTTTATCTATTAACTGAAATTCACTACCTATTTCCATTTCTGTCATCACTATCACTCATTTTTATAAAACACAAAATTCATTTCTCAAATCTTTCTTCATCCGATTTAATATCTAACAAATTATAGTAATCTTCAAATTTCCCCCAAATTGCTTTATTAGGCTCATTCTCCATATGCCATTTTAATTGCTTTAAGTAATCTCTCCATTTATATTGTGGAATATACCCCAACTCTTTTTCTGTTTTTTTTATATCTAAAACATATTGTGTGCAATCAGCTTTTTCAGGGTAATAAATAATTTCTGACTTCTTATTACCAGTACTAAATATATCCACAATTGCTCGTGCCCTATCTTCCAAAGATATTCTTTCACCATTACCCACATTGTATATCCCTGAAGCCATTTCCGATTCAACTGCTCTTTGAACAATTTGTAAAAAGTCCTCTACACATACGCTTTCCAATATACGCTTACAATCCCCCCAAACTTCAATTGCCTCTCCTTTTTTTGCTTTTTCAATCCAAACTCTTTCGAGTTTAATTCTTTTTTTGCCATTAATTAATATATATGGTTTAGGATGATATTGAAATATCCCAGGTAATCTTAAAATTATACCTTGTATATTAAATTCATTTTCATAATACTTTATTATATCAATTGCTGCATTCTTACATATAACATAAATTGAATGGTCTCCTGAATATACATTTCGTCTTTCTGCATCTGCCGAGATAGGATTAGGTGACCCAAATAAATAATTCACATCATAGACAGACTGTGGAAATATTATTTTTTTACATCCAACGGATATCATATAATCAAGTACATTTATATTTCCTTTAATAATTGTATCCGGGTATAATGTATTCGAACTTTTTTCACTCATCATTGCAGGGAGGCATCCTGCAAAATTAATAACACAATCAACATTAGATTTAGGAAGTACATCAAAAGCATTCCTATCAGAAATATCTAATTTAACACAATCTATGCCTAATTGCGGAAATAAATTTTCCCCCTTCGAACTGTGTCCTACAGCTAATACATCATATCCTTTTTCTTTCAAATATCTACATGTTGGTAATCCAAGTGTTCCTGTTGCTCCTAAAACAATAATAGTTCCCATAATTAACACTCCTTTACAAGAAATTCAGGTCTCTTTTCGTCAAAATATATAAAATAATTTTTATTAAATCCATCATTGTGTATAATAGATTTAAAATCTTTTGATACATAATTTTTTTTATAACACCAACTATAATTATCGCATACTTTAAAAATATCTTTCAACTCTGGCGTCTGCTCAGTTACAAATAAAATTCCTGCATATTTATTTGAAAAGCTACTCCTATCTATACCCTTAAATTGGTTTAAAGCTATATCTATCGCTCCTTTAATATACGAATATCCAGTGCTCAATTCAATTAATGGATCCGCGATATGATCACCACCTGGTCTCGCGTTAAATTCTATTAAATAAATATCATCACCAATTATCTTGACTTCAGTATGGCACGCACCATTTTCAATTCCGATTACGTTTAAAGCATCTTTCATTATATTTTCAATTTTAAATCTAGTACTTTCCGATAAATTTGCAGGTTGATGGTGTGCCAATTCAACGCAATGGGGTGGACCTGATGTGATTTTTTCTGTAATTTGAATAATATAATGCTGACCACAATACGATAGACTTTCAATAGAGCATTCCATATCACTATCAATAAATTCCTCTACTATAAACACTTGCTCGCCAGCATCGGTTACAGCATATAAAAAAGCCTCGTCTATTTCTTCTTCTCTATATATTACCGTTACGCCACGTTTTCCCCCTTTTGATGTTGGTTTTAATATAATAGGATATCCAAAATTCAAAGCTTTGATTTCTTCAATACTATTTACTTCCGCATATTTCGGTTGTTTCAAATCTTTTACACATTCAGTCATACGTCTATTACGATATTTATCTGTAATAACTTCAGCGACATTCAAAGGCATTCCATTAAGATTCATTCTATCAGCAACATATGCTGCTACTGCAATTGTAAGTTCAGTTGTGGAGACAACACCATCAATCTCATTTTCCATACATGATTTTAAAACCTTTTCTCTATTTAAAATATTTACTTCATGAATATAATCAAAGGCATTTTTATTGTATATACCACTCTTCAAAGAATAACAATGTGTCTGAATATTCATTTCTCTTGCATTCTTAGCAAAAATGCAAGCCATACCACCTCCACCTATAATAGCTAATTTTTTCATTATATACGCTCCTCTTCATTATCAACAATACCTTTTCTTACCTCATCTAATCTCCCTACCACAACATCCGAGCCGCTTAAAACATCTGTTCTTTTCAAAACTTTTAATACTGTCATAACTATTATTTTTATATCTATAAAAAATGTACATTCTTCAATATATTCCAAATCATATTTAAACCGTTCATCCCAGCTTGATATTGCATTTCTACCATTTACTTGCGCCAATCCTGTAAGACCAGGCCTAACATCATGTCTATGATGTTCTTCTTCCGTATAGTATTCTATATATTCAGGAAGCAAAGGTCTTGGTCCTACTAAAGACATATCGCCCATTAAAATATTAAACAATTCTGGCAATTCATCCAGACTAGTTGAACGTAATATTTTCCCATATTTATTTAATCTAGCTTCATTCGATAAAAACTTGCCATTCTTATCTTTTGCATTACTCATTGTCCTAAATTTAATAAGACGAAAATTTTTTTCCTTATATCCTGTTCTTGTCTGTACAAAAAAAGGGTTGCCTTTCATAGCAATAAATCCAATCACTATTAGCAGAATTATTATCGGTGATATCAAAACTACAATAAATACGCTTAAAATGAAATCCAATATTCTTTTTATATATTTTTTATACATTCTATATCCTTTATTAACAAAAACATTTTTTTATAACTTGAATTATTTTAAATTGTTGCTCTTCAGTCATTTTATTATCTGAAGGAAGGCATAGTCCTCTTTGAAATATATCATTTCCCACATCTAGCATCATTTTATCATAATTTTGTGATTCATACTCATTCATATACGAACCCATTTTAGTGATGAACGCGAAATTTTTATATATAGGTTGTAAATGCATTGGTTTCCAAATAGGTCTTCCTTCTGCATTAATTGAAGAAATGGCTTCTAATATTTCTGTAGGACAACTCTTACTTTTTTCTGAATAGAATACAGCTTTATTTTCATCACGAATTTGTTTACACATTGCATTACTATCAATAATAATACAACTTAACCAATAATTTGCCTTACAACAATCAGGGATTGGATTCATCTTAATAGGTATACCCTTTAGCCCTTCTCTATATTTTTCATATATATTTTTTTTTCGTTCAATATGATCTTCAAGATATTTATACTGGCCCCTTACAACAGCAGCAATAATATTAGACATCCTATAATTATATCCTAATTCAGAATGCTGATACCACGGTGCATTATCTCTTGATTGTGTACTCCATTTCTTAACCTTCTGAGCATCTTTTTCAATATCTGTTAATAATATTCCTCCTGAAGAGCCTGTTATTATTTTATTTCCATTATATGACTGTACCGCAACATAACCAAATTTGCCAGTTTGTGTATTTTTATAAGTTGCTCCCAAAGATTCTGCTGCGTCTTCAATTATAATTGCACCATATCTATCGCATATTTCTTTTATCTTATCCATATTTGCAGGAGTGCCATAAAGATGTACTAAAACTACAATTTTTACATCGGAATATAATTCAAACGCCCTTTCAAGCGCTATAGGATCCATATTCCACGTCTCATATTCACTATCAATAAATACAGGTATACCCCCCTCATACATGATAGGGTTAACAGTTGCACCAAAAGTCATATCTGAACAAAAAACTTTTTTACCGGCAAGTACACCTTGTCCAATTTTAGGTTCGCCATAAATTTTTATCCCGGCAAGTTTAACGGCCATATGAAGGGCTGCTGTTCCAGATGACAATGCTACTGAGTACTTACGTCCAACTTGTTCACAAGCGATTCTTTCAACCTCATCTATATTTTCCCCAATAGTACTCATCCAATTAGTTTCGTACGCTTCTTCTATATATTTTAGTTCATCGCCATGCATTGTTGGTGAACTAAGCCATACTTTCTTTTTAAATGGTATTATATTTGAATCTTTAAACATAATCCATTACCTCCAATTTTTATGAAAATATCATAATTTTAAATAATTTACAATATAATTACATTTCTTAAGAGTTTAATTTCCTATTGCGGTCTATATGTATCACAGACTTTTTCGATCTCATGCTTTATATCTTTTATATTTTTCTCAGCTTCTTTTATAAGTATATCAAGCTGCTTCATAAATTTTTTGCTGTCTATATCAATTGGCTTTCCTATATATATCAAATCATTCGACGTATTCTGAAGACCCTCTTCTGCCATCAGAAGTTCCTCATAGAGTTTCTCACCGGGACGCAATCCCACTATTTCGATCTTTATATCTCTGTCGGGAACATACCCTTTCATTTTTATCAAATTTACAGCCAGATCATATATCTTTACAGGTTGTCCCATATCGAGTACAAATATTTCTCCTCCTTTAGCCATCAGACCTGCCTTGAGCACCAGCGATACCGCTTCGCTCACAGTCATAAAAAATCTCGTTATCTCCCTATGTGTAAGTGTTATTGGTCCCCCTGCTTCTATCTGCTTTAAAAACAGTGGAATCACTGAGCCGTTGCTTCCAAGAACGTTTCCAAAACGTACGGCTACAAACTCCGTTTTCGACATCTTGTCATAAGTCTGTACAATCATTTCACAGATTCGCTTAGTTGCACCCATAACATTAGTCGGCCGTACAGCCTTGTCTGTGGATATAAGAACAAAACGCTTAACACCATATTTATCTGAGAGCTTCACCATGTTAAGCGTACCCTTACAGTTATTTTTAACAGCTTCATTAGGCGAATATTCCATGAGCGGCACATGCTTATGAGCAGCAGCGTGATATACAACATCAGGTCTATATTCCTTGAATACATTTTCCATCCTGTCATAATCACGCACTGAAGCTATGAGAACATACACATCTGCATCAGGATAATACCTTTTAAGCTCCATTTGAAGCTCATAAGCTCCGTTTTCATAAATATCTATTATAATCAGCTTGCCAGGCTTATTAGCTATGATCTGCCTGCACAATTCGGAGCCTATAGTTCCCCCGCCTCCGGTCACCATAACGGTTTTGCCTGAAACAAACTCAACAAGCTCAGGGTTTTCTATGACTACAGCTTCTCTTCCAAGCAGATCCTCATAATTGACTTCTCTTACTGTCTGGCTAAGCGATGAAGTAAGGCTTGAAGCTATCGCAGGAAGTCTCTTAAGCCTTGCATCCGTCTCCTGACATATATTTAATATCTCTCTTATAGTCATCGGTGATGCAGAAGGAATGGCTATTATTATCTCATCTATATTATATTTTTTAGCCATATATGGTATATCGCTGCGATTTCCTACGATAGGAATACTGTGTATATATTTACCCTTTTTCGCCGGATTATCATCTATAATACATACTACCTTTGAATCCCCCGGACCATACTGCAGCTCTTTTATTAGAAGAGATGCTGCAGATCCGGCACCGATGATCATTACGCGCCTTATATCCCCGGTCTTTTCATATTTTTTTCTAAACTGTCTGAAAAGCCTCACCGAAACTCTCGAGCCTGCCAAAAGTATAAACAAAAAGACCCAGTTGAATATATAAAAACTCCTCGGCATATCTACCTGCATCAAGAGCCTGTACAATACATATAAAGCCTCTATTACAAAAGATGCTTTCAGCACCGATATCATTTCATCTATACCCGCATAGGTCCATACTCTGTTGTAAAGTTTAAAAGCCGCAAGCACTCCTACAGTTATGACTATATCAGCCGGCAAACACTTTATTGCCGGCTCAAGATACGCTATATCCATTGTGAATATACCAAATCTAAGTGCAAGCGGCATTATCGAACTAAAAGCCACAATAACAGCATCGACTATCATCAATATTATTATTCTAAATACTTTTGAATTCATATTAAACTTCCTAATTTATTTAAAATAAAAATACTTTCATACTCGCATACCGGTTTATTCTAACATATATATTTATGGTTTTCAATGAAAACACTAATATTCACTGGATTCACAAATTTCTACACAAATTTTAAAATACCTTGCTTCCATCCTTATAATCCTTTATAATCATACTGTTACATATGGGGCACTAGCTCAACGGATAGAGTACCAGACTTCGAATCTGTCGGTTCTGGGTTCGAATCCCAGGTGCCTCGCCAATAAAAAGCAATTTCATATCAAGAGGTTGCTTTTTTATTTGTCTCTACATACAAAAAACGATCCGAAAACAACTTCGAATCGTTTTATTCACATCTACTTTTTCCCGCTAAAAACTCACTTCACCACTTCACACATATACTGCGGCTCCATGGTGTTCTGCTTTTCGAGAAGTTTCGTAACAGCGCTTATATCGCTGCCATCTTCCGCAGAGGAAGCCAGCTTTTCAACGCTTTCTATCATCGAGCCCAGAAGACCAGGATCCTCCTCATATTTGAAATCATATACTGAACATCCATAGAGGTCGTTATCCTCAATCATCTGTTCAACAGCTTCATCATAAGTCGCCGTTATACCATCTATAAGCTTCAAATTTTCAGCCTGTTTTGCAGTATATATCCTGCCGTCGGCAATAGTTCTCACATACTCCTCGCTCAAGTTTCTTCCTTCAGCTACTATACCGACAAACTGATCATATGATTCATCTATCATGGACTGCATAATGCTTCTTTGTTCTTCGGTCAACGGCTCTGTCATACTTCCCATGGATTTATTTGCACCCGATGTTATCGTTTCCGTGCTGATTCCGTACTTTTCCAAAAGACCCGAAACATCGAAAAGGGTACCCATCGTAACTCCTATGGAGCCTGTCCAGCAGTTTCTGTTGGCTATTATTTTATCCGCCGGCGCCGATATATAATATCCCCCGGATGTCGCCTGAGATGCCATATATGAATATACAGGTCTTCCCGTAGTTTCCTGATATTCCTTTACCTTCATATATATCTCATCGCTTTCATAGACGCCGCCTCCGGGAGTATTTACATAGAGGATCATCGCCTTGTTATCATCGTTTTCGATCATCGCACTTATAGTATCGACTATATACTGCTGATTGTAGGTTTCGCTGTCCTCACCGATGGTCCCTTCTATATGGACCACACCTATGTGTTCGCCGCTTGCGCCTGCCGCTTCCACTTCACTGCCTGCTCCCGTACCCGATATCCTCAAAATCAAAGCCGCTAATATGAATACTGCAACTATGCAGACAAATATCACGACAGGTTTATTAAGTTTCTTTTTCCCGTCGCTGTTTTTCAACTTTTCATGCCATATGTCTCTTGCAGAAGGTTTTTCTTCATTTATATCCTTTTTCCTGTCATCATCCATGTCATTCTCCAATCCCTGCTGCTTACTATTTCTTGAATCATCTATATAGCTTTTGTTGCTATTTCCTCAAGAAGCTTTGCCTGAAGCTCATCAGGAGTCATTTCAAACTGTTCTCCCGTTTTGTTGTTTCTTACGGTCAGGTTCCTGGCTTCAACTTCCTTTTCTCCTATGATGCATATATACGGATTTCTTTCATTCCTTGCTTCTCTGAGCTTGTATCCGATTTTTTCATTTCTAAGATCTGTCTCAGCCCTTATTCCGGCATCCTCGAACTTTTTAGCTACTTCGCTGGCATAGTCTACGAATTTTTCAGTAACAGTGAGAAGCTTCACCTGGACAGGTGCTATCCAAAGAGGGAATTTACCTGCAAAGTGCTCTGTCAGTATACCTATAAATCTCTCTATGGAGCCGAATATAGCGCGGTGTATCATGACAGGTCTGTGCTTTTCGCCGTCAGGTCCCACATACGTTATATCGAATCTCTGAGGCATCTGCATATCAAGCTGTATAGTACCGCACTGCCATGTTCTGCCGATGGAATCTTCAAGGTGGAAGTCCAGCTTTGGACCATAAAATGCCCCGTCTCCTTCATTTATGACATACGGTGCTCCTATGCTCTGAATAGCCTCACTCAATGCATTTTCTGCAGTTTCCCATTCTTCTTCTGTACCCATGGAATTTTCCGGCTTAGTAGACAGCTCTATATGGTATGTAAATCCAAACATCTTGTATATGTCATCTATGAGCTTCAATACTCCCACAACTTCATCCTTTATCTGTTCAGGCAGCATGAATATGTGGGCATCATCCTGGGTAAAAGTCCTTACTCTCATCAGTCCGTGAAGCGCACCTGAAAGCTCATGTCTGTGCACCTGTCCCAGCTCTCCCATTCTTACAGGCAGTTCCCTGTAGGACCAGATCTTTCTCTTGTACACGAGAAGCGATCCCGGACAGTTCATCGGTTTTATCGCATAGTCTTCATCATCTATTTTCGTGAAATACATATTGTCTTTATAATGATCCCAATGTCCCGATGTTCGCCAAAGCTGCTCATTCATGATCAGAGGCGTTTTGATCTCTTCATATCCCCTCTTTCTGTGCTCCATCTTCCAGAAATTTTCCAGTTCGTTTCTTATTATCATACCTTTAGGCAGGAAAAACGGAAATCCCGGAGCCTCATCGTAAAGTGCGAAAAGATCCATTTCCTTTCCGATCTTTCTGTGATCTCTCTTCTTCGCCTCTTCAAGTCTCTTAAGATATTCGTCGAGCTCTTCCTGAGTAGGGAAACACGTTCCGTATACTCGCTGGAGCATCTTTCTGTTAACATCTCCCCTCCAGTAGGCACCTGCCACGCTCTGAAGCTTCACAGCCTTTATCTGACCTGTGCTTTCCATGTGCGGGCCTGCGCAGAGATCTGTAAAATCTCCCTGCTTATAAAATGATATCACTTCATCTTCCGGAAGATCTTTTATCAGCTCTACCTTGTAGTCTTCACCCTTATCTTCCATGAATTTTATAGCTTCCTCTCTTGGAAGCTCGAATCTTTCAAGAGGATAATTCGCTTTTATTATCTTTTTCATTTCTTTTTGGATCTTAAGAAGATCCTGATCGCTTATCTTATGATCCATATCGAAATCATAATAAAAACCGTTTTCTATTGCAGGTCCTATGGCGAGTTTCACATCCGGCCAAAGGTTTTTGACTGCCTGTGCCATTATATGAGATGTAGTATGTCTGTATTTCAATCTCGTTTGTTCGTCTTCAAAGTTTATTTTTTCCTTCGCCATTTTCTTCTCCTCCTCATTCATTTTTCAAGCGCCAGTTTTATAAATTCATCTATCAGATCAGGATAACTTATCCCTGTTGCTTCCCAAAGCTTAGGATACATGCTTATATCTGTAAATCCCGGAAGTGTATTTATTTCATTGAATATCACCTTTCCGTCCTCCTGCAGGAAGAAATCCACTCTTGCAAGCCCTCTGCACCCCATTATATCATAAACTCTTACGGCAGTATCCCGCATCTCTCGTTCTTTTTCAGGAGTAAGGTCCTTGACTATTTCAGTATATGATGCTTCATTTTCGTACTTTGCATTGTAATCATAAAACTCGTTAGCAGCAAATATCTCGCCTATACGTGAAGCTTTTGCGTCCTCGTTTCCGAGCACCGATATTTCCATCTCCCGTCCCGTTATGCCTTCTTCCACCACGACCTTGCTGTCTTCTTTAAAGGCTTTGATAAGAGCTTCTTCTATTTCGTCTTCATGCTTTATTTTGGTTATACCTACAGAAGAGCCTGCGTTGGAAGGTTTTACGAACAGCGGAAATCTTCCTTTAAAATATTCTGTGATCCTTGATATCTCTTCATCTCTTTTCTGGACAAACAGTTTCCTGTATACGATCACAGCATCAGCCTGATTAACGCCCCCGGCTTTCTCTACCATAGCTTTCGTTGCCGCTTTATCCATGGATTCCGCCGATGATACAGTATCAGCGCCTACGAACGGAAGTCCCGCTATCTGTAAAAGGCCCTGCATAGTTCCGTCTTCACCGTTTTTTCCGTGAAGTACAGGAAATACAACATCTATTTTCACATTTTCAAAACCATCCTTTTCTTCGATCAGTATTCCTTTCCTGTCTCTGTCGAGGGATATATGTACTTTCTTGTTACTTTTATCATATTCCCAACTGCCGTCTCCTATATCAGAAGCAGGGGAACTCGTCAATAACCAGTTCCCCTGCTTTGTTATGCCAACGGTATATATATCATACTTTTCTCTGTTTATATTTTTTACTATAGATGACGCAGACGCACACGAAACCTCATGTTCCGACGAAACGCCGCCGAAAAGAATCAATAGAGATAATTTCCTTTCCATACCGTTAATCCTTCCTTATTTTAAATTTAATACAGCCCTGTTCTCGTAGATATCCTGTTGCTTATCTTCTGAACATCCTGAGTAGGTGTATAGTCTTCCTGCGCGAAAAATTCTTCATGAAGCTGCGATACATTGCTCTCAAGTGTTACAGGAGGTCCGTACCATCCATTGTTGCTGTAGCTTCCCACTTCATAAGGCCAGCCGACGCTGTCTGTCATAGTATATGATGTCAATTTCAGAAGCATACCCATCATATCTGCCGATGACATGTTAGTCTTTATTTCAGGCAGGATTTCCTCGGAAATGTTCTCGAGAGTACTTACATTCATTCCCTTGGCTTTTTCAAAAGCTGCCTGAACGACTATCTTCATCCTCTCATTTCTCCTGTAATCTCCTTCAGAGGAATCTTTTCTTATCCTTGCGTAGGTTACCGCCTGGTTGCCGTTTAAAGTCTGCATTCCGGCTTCTTTGATCTTTTCATTCGATCCTCCGATGCTGTTGTAGGTATCCTGTATGTACTTGTTCATCTCGTATATTTCGGATTCCTGTATATCTATATCAAGACCTCCGAGAGCATCCACAGTATCGGCTACCGATTTCCAGTTTACAACAACTACTTCTTTTATATTCAGATCAAGGTTTTTATTGAGTGCGTAGAGCACCTTCGTAGGGCCGCCGTAATAATAAGCATGTGTTACCTTATCAAGACCCGGTGTATCATCTCCCAGATCAAGCATAGTATCTCTGTATACGGAGAACATCTTTATCTCGTTCGTTTCTTTATTTATGCTGGCAATGATGATAGCATCGCTCCTTACATTGGTGTCATCTGACATATCCCTGGCATCTATACCAAGTATGGCTATATTCCTGTAGTTTCTGAGATCTGAATCGACTTGAGGATTTATACCTATCATGTCCGGATCAAGCTCTATCCTGCCAACGTTGTCCAACGTATTTTTGACTACAGTTAGACCTGCCGCTATAGTTCCTCCTATCCCTATAACGAGTATAAGGACGACTATAAGCGCTATTTTAAGACCTCGGCCGTTCTTTTTTCTCCTTTTGCCGCCTCCTGTACCGTCACCGTCTGCACCGGGAGCCTGTCCTTTCTTTTCAGCTTTTTTAGCCGCTCTTTTTTCCGCACGCGTCATTTTATCGGCTTTGTTAACTTTACCCTGCCTGGCTATAGGCTTTTTGCTTTTATCTTTGCTGCTGCCGCTTTCACGCGCTCTCAGGTACTCTTCCCTCTCCCTTTGCTCACGGCTTTTTCTTCTCATTTCAGAAGCCCCGTAAGGTGTATCTTCTATTGAGCTTCTCCTGTTTTGATCACTTCTTGAAAAATATGAGCCGTACAGTGTATCGTCTTTTACATAGCTTCCTCTGTCGCTTCTGTTTTCTCTAAGGCTCAGGTACTCCCTGTAAGCCTGCTCTCTTGCGTGATCCTCATTGCTTTTATTGTTTTCAGGTGTTTTACCGTAACTCATGATCGCACCTATTTCCTTTCACATCACAGACCATTATATCAACAGAACTGTTTCAAATCAACAATTGACGCTATTATGCCTGTGAATTTTATGTGAACATCATATACATTCAAATGCTCTTTTTACTTCACAGCGCGCAGTATCAAGTCTCTTTTGGGCATTCTCTGCGTCGCTTCCCTTCATGCAGTAATATATCTTTATATTCGGCTCAGTGCCTGAAGGCCTCGCAGATACCCACGATCCGTTGTCGAATACGAACTTCATTAGGTTAGAAGGCGGAAGGCCATGCTCCCCCTCTTTGAAATCTATTATCTCTGATATATCCCCTGTATTTTTAAAGTATTCCGCACCATGATATCTCAGATCTTCCATTATGCGCTTGATCTCATCAGCTCCTTTCACGCCTTCATATGAGATAGAATCCTGCCCGTCGGCATAATATCCGAACTCTTCGTAAAGCTCTGAAAGCCTGTCCGCAAGCGTCATATCATATTCTTTAAGATAAGCTGCCATCTCACATATCAGCATGGCGGCCGATACCCCGTCTTTATCGCGTACGTGCCGTCCCGCTACATAGCCATAGCTCTCCTCATACCCCAATAGAAACTGTTCATCTGTAAGCATATCGAGTCTGTCGCACACGTATTTTGACCCTGTAAGAGTTTTAAGAACGCGGCATCCGTTTTTCTTGGCTATATCCGAACCCAGCTCTCCTGTTACTACCGTCGTTACAAGCGTTCTCCGTCTCCCCTTTTTCATCCTGCATATAAAGTCTACTAAAAGCGCACCCGTCTGATTTCCTGTAAGATATTTATAGCCTTTCCCGCATCTCACTCCAACCCCCACCCTGTCGCTGTCCGGATCAGTTCCTATTATCAGATCAGCATCAAATTTCTCTGCTTCTCTTTCCGCCTCTGAGAATACTTCGGGAAGTTCCGGATTCGGTTTAATAAGTCCCGGAAAATCTCCGTTGAAATTGCATTGCTTCTCTACAAGCTTTAAATTTATGAATCCATCTGCTTTAAGTATATTTTTCACATAATTTCTTCCCGATCCGTAAAGAGGAGTATACACCACCCTTAAATTTTTCTTGCTTTCCCCTTCCTTCAGCAAGGAACATTCGATTACTGCTTTTTCGAATTTTTCGGCGGCTTCTCTTCCTATATAAGTTATCATCGGATTATCGGAACTGCACATCTTTATATCCAGAGGATCTTTCATACTCCCGATGATCCTCGATATCCTCTCAGTCATGTCCGGAGCCATCTGTACTCCGGAGCTCCCGTAAGTCTTGAATCCATTGTACTCCTTGCTGTTGTGGCTTGCTGTTATAACAGCGCCTCCATCGCATCCGTATTCTCTTATAGTATATGAAAGCAGTGGTACCGGAGAAAATCTGTCAAATAAAAGTACATTAACTCCGTAAGCTCCAAGTACTCTTGCGCTTTCCAATGCGAATTCTTTAGAGCCGTTTCTCGTATCGTATGCAATCGCAGCCTTTGCTCCTTTTCCAAGTATTGCTGCGAGAGCACGCGATGCCATCCTTATCGTATATTTATTTATGCGATTGATGCCAAGTCCCATTTTACCGCGCATGCCTGCGGTCCCGAATTCAATGTTTTTATAAAAGGCTTCATATATTTCATCATCGTTCATACTTTGAAGCTTTCTTTTGTCTTCAGAACTTATATGAGGACTTTCCATCCATTTTCTGTAACTTTCTCTGTAGTTCATTTCCCGGAATCTCCAAATACGAAAAATCTTTGTCCTGCATAATTCAAAACGGTAAATATCACCATACCTGTCAGCATTGCTGTATTCTCCTGCAGTCTCACTGAAGCATCTTCAAATAAATACGATATGAAAGGTTTTGCCGCACCGTAAGCAATGAGATAACACACAGTTATATTTGCTGCGAATCTCACAAAGCTTCCCACTGTCTTTCCTGAATATCTGAAAGTATACTTTCTGTTGAGCACATAACTTAAAATACTGGCAAAAATGTAGTTTGCCGCCGATGATAACCAGTATGAACATCCGGCAAGGTTGTACAGTCCGAACATTATCGCCGTACCGACTATGGTATTGATAATGCCGACTATTATGAATTTAAACAGTTTGTTGTCTAACTTAATATTCATTTTAATTTTTCTGGAAGTTCAATATAAATTTAGCCATGTTGAAAGCACATCTTTCTCTTTTTTCAACATATTTTTCCGCAAAATTACAAATCATTTTCTGATCATATCTTTCCTCTTCTATTGCTTCCATTATTTTTACGGGATCTTTCGATATGAACCCCGGCATTTCTTTTTTATAATCTATGTAAAAATCCCTTCCTGTTTTATATTTATCAAAATCATATACATAAAAAAATACAGGTTTTTCCATAAGGGCTGCTTCATAAACTATCGCCGAATAATCCAGTATTATAAAATCCGCAGCAGTAAACATATCAACTGACGAGTACTTTTTATCACTTATTAAGCCATTATTATCAATATCTATGCATGTAAGAGGATGGGTTTTTATTATCAAATTATATTTACTTAGATCTACAGAATTTACAAGACTTTCTATCGCATCGATTTCAGAGCTACTGTTTTTTCTAAAAGTAGGCGCATAAACTATATTTTTTTTATCTTTCATTTGCGGATATGTTTTCAATATCTTATCCTTCATTTCCTGGCAATATTTTTCATCCTTTATCGCATCGACTCGCGGAAGCGACTCAACATATATAATATCCTCACTGCAATCAAAAGCTTCAGCAAAATTCTTTATACATTCATTGCTGCTGGTAAATACGATATCATAATGCCTGTGCATATTCATGAGTCGTGCTGTTTTCTCATCGCGACCTTCTTCTTTTCCAAATATGCTGTATCCAAATTTCTTCAGGGATCCGAGAGCATGCCACATCTGAACTACGACTGTATCTTTTCTATGTTTCAAAAGACTTACGCTCATACAATAACCATCAACTACAACTATTCTGGCCGTGGCTATATTATACATCTGTCTCATCATATGAAACATATATCTGATTTTTCCTATCAAACTTTCTTTTATACTCATGCATAAACAGACTACTTCCATATTATGATCCTGTTTTACGATTTCCTCTTCAAGCAGTTTTATATCCATCGTCTTTTCATCCGACTGTCTGCTTAAAATCACAGCTTTATTTTTTACAGGAAACAATTTCATGAAAGCATATATTAAATTCAAAAAAAATTTAAATATACTTATTATTACTGACATATATCATCCTTTTATAAGTTTGCGTATACCTTTTCCCGAAAACGGTTTTAAAAGTCTGTTTATAAATAAATTTAAATTTATCCACGATCTTTTAACGCTTCCATTCGTCCTTTTTAACAATAAATCATCTGAAACATCTACTATACTCCATACACTTCTGAATTTTTTAAATGCCATGCTGTCATACATTTCTCTCACATCTTCTGCATCATTCCCGGAAAGTATAAAGTTCTCAATACTGCTTTTTCTGAATAATTTATTTGAAAATACGTTATCAAGATAATTGATTTTATTTTTTCTATCAGTATAGCCGAATACAGCATCGCTGTATTTAAGATTTTTTTTATATATCTTCCTTCCATCTGTCAAATTCTCTGAGAATCCAAACATATATACTGATACAAAATCTATTTTACCGTTTTCTCTCAATTCTGAAGCCATTTTTTTCAAAGCGTGAATGCTGAACAAAACTTTTATATCTACAAATAAAACATATTCGCCCAAAGCATTACGAAGCAAATCTTTTTTTTCTGATCCATTAACAGCAACCGCCCTTATATTTTCCAATTTTTTCAAATTCTCTGCAATCGATAAAAAACTATTATCTGTGACCAATATCTCAAAATTAGGAAACTCCTGATTCACTATACCTGTTATTATAAAATCTACATCTTCTGATATTAAATCAGGAGCAATTATAAATGAAACTGTTGGTTTCTTTGATATTTTCTTTTTAAAGTCAATTACTTTTCTGTCAACTATATCCACAACTGGTATATCCCAATTTTTTTCACAAATCTCGGTAAAAACTTTCTCATTAGTTTTCTCAGCATATGATTTTAGTTTCACAGCTAATTCTTCCTGAATATCATTGCTGCATCTCCATATACGCCTGTAAAATGCCTGTATAATGCCTCCTTCTATAAAGCGTTTGATAAGTCCCTGCTCATACTCATATTGTTCACTGCTGTTATCAAACATATTTTCACATATTTTCAATATATCATCATAAACTTCCATCCTGTCTGCAAGAAAACTGCTGTCAACATTCTTAGAGGCACTTACATCTCTGCCCCAAAACGGTCTTCGTATATATTTGTATACTACTGCATCTCCGCATCCGGATATATGCTTGGCTTTCGATAATGCCTGATACAAAAAATGTCCATCTTCCGCAACTTTTACATCCTTAAAATATATATCATTTTCCATAAGAAAACTTCGTCTATATATTTTATTACACTGTGACCAGGTCTTTATAAAATTCATATCCCTTCTATCGATATGAACTTTCATAGAAAGATTTTTACTTGCTTTATTTACAGAAGAAATCCCATCATCAATAACTTCCATGATCCCAACAGCCATATCACTCCCGCAGCTTACCGCCTTATACATACTTTCAAGGGCGTTTGGCGGAACACAGTCATCGCCATCAAAAAACACTACATAATCACCCTCAGCTTTTTTAAGCCCTCTGTTTCGTGCTGCAGAAACGCCACTGTTTTCCTGATAAATCACCTTGAATCTTTTATCTGTAACAGCATATTTTTCTACTTCTTTGTGAGTATTATCCGTACTGCCATCATCGATTACAATAACCTCAAAATCCGCAAAAGTCTGTTCTGTTATTGCCCGAAGCATACCTCCTACTTCATCTTGAATATTGTAAACTGGTATTATTACAGAAACCTTAGGCACTCCTCTCACCTCTTGATCATAAGCTATACATTCCAAACCATTATGGTTTTCCCACCGACCTTTTTCATGTCGTTTTCAAATGCTTTGTTCATATCCTCTATAGATCTTACATCTATTACCGAATCTACAATATTAGCAAATAATTTAACGTTCTTTGAAAATTTATTCAAAAATTCCACCGTATCAGCAAAATCCTGCTTTCCTGATCTGCTGCTTCCGAATATTCTAAGTCCCTTTTCAAGAATCATCCTCGTATTTATCGGTACTCTGTTTTCACTTACCCCCATTAGAGCAATCGTTCCTTCCGGCCTTATATAGTCTATTATCTGATTATCCGCCATCTCACATCCCTGTCCGCCTACACATTCAAAAGCGTGGTCAAATGTCAAATCGTCCGGTATGCTGTTTACATGAAAAGTCTTATCAGCAAATGAAAATCCCGAAAGTTTATCTTCATTCACTCCCATTATGTACAATTTTGAATCAGGCATAAAGTGCTTTAAGAGCAATGAAACTATATATGCAAGATTCCCATCTCCCCATATTGCCACGGTATCTCTTCTCTCATGTCCGAATTTCATAAATCGTTTGACCGTATGATACGCAACTGAAATTATTTCAATAAATGCAGCAACACGCATATCTATGTTTTCAGGGAGCTCCACAATCCGATCTCTTCGCATAGCCACATTATCCTGCATAAATCCATCGAATCCGCTTGCTCTAAACTTACTGCTCCTAAGATAATTTTCTGCGATTATATCATCTTTTTCGAAAGGAGTATTAGGAACCATTACCACCTTCTGTCCAGGATCAAATTCATTTTTGCTGTCATATACAACTTCTCCTACAGCCTCATGTATAAGTGCCATAGGCAGCTTTTTGTCAAGCACTTCAGGCGCTCGCAAGCCTTGATAATATCGCTGATCCGCATTACATATGCTGAGATATGTGGGTCTAACTATTACCGTTTCGTCACTAAGTTCTATATTTTCAAATTCGATTTCAAATTTTCTCGGTTTTACGAGCCTATATATCGTATTCAACATAACTTCACCTTCAAATCAACAAAATCCTTACTTTATATCATTTTTTATCAACGATTCTGCCACAGTTAAATCATATGGATATGTTATTTTTATATTATAAGTCTCACCGTTTACCAGACAAACTTTTTCGCCTTTTATAGTAAAAATTTTAGCAGCATCGGTCAATATGTCTTTTTCGGATTCCGATAATTCTCCATAAAGCTTTTTCAGCTTTTTTGCCTTGAAAGTCTGCGGAGTCTGTCCCTGATACAAAAATTTTCTGTTCGGTATCTGCGATATAAATGCTCCGTCTGTAGACTCCACTATTGTATCTGTCGCCGGAATGACCGTATCACACGCATCGCATTTTTCCATAGCTTTTATATTATCTTTTAATATCCTTGTCGTAACAAACGGTCTCACTGCATCATGTGTAACTATTACCGTATCTTCAGCGAGAGCATGATTTTTCTCAATATACCCAACTGCATTCATAACAGTCTCATTTCTTGTCTTTCCTCCCGCCAGTACTATGACTTCATCTCTCCTTGGAATATATTTTCCGATCATTTCATCTGTGTATTCAACCCAATCTTCGGGACAGAGAACAAGTATTTTTTCAAAATTTTTTATCAGGATAAATTTTTCTATAGTATGTATTATAATAGGCTTTCCGCCTACATTCAAAAATTGCTTAGGTTTCTCGCTGCAATTCATCCTGCTTCCTATACCGCCTGCAAGGATCACTCCATATACCATATCATCCTCCATTTCTAAAGCACTCCCGGCTTTTCATCTTTTCTAAAAAACAATATTCCAAGGCACCAATACCACCAAAGCCATTCTGTCGCTAAAAACGGTCTTTCAAAATTTTCTATAAGCATACACAAAGAAATTCCTATCACACATATCCATATATAAAATGATATCGAATCTTTATCCTTTCTTTCCTGCACATATTTTTTAAATGCAATGGAAATTGCATTTGCAAACATCAGTATATACGGCACTGCAGCAATTATACCATATCTGTAAACAATTCCCAAAATACCGTTATGCGGATATCTTGCTCCTCCCCACATTTCAGGATAATATTCGTGACCAAAGAAATTTATATCCCTGAAATATTCCAGCCAATATAAATTTCTTGCTGATAAAAAATTTGTGAGATCAGCATTAAAAATCACCTTATATGTCAACGGAGTCTCCATCCCTATGGATATCATGGACTGAGTTATTTCATTCGGCACTACGCTGTCCCAGGAAAACACTACTGCGGTCACCGGCAGATTTACAGTAGCCCATGATAGCAATACATGAACCCCATAAAAAACAATAACGGCACATAATGCTGAAATGACTCCGCGTGCAATACCTATAACCTTATTTCTGATTATGGAAATATACTCCGCCATGAAAAATATAAGTCCCGGTACTGCCAGCAGTATGCCTGCTCTTGAGCCGGCAAGCAGTACAAATGACATAGATGCCATAGCTCCAAGTATATTTAATATTTTATATATCCTTATTCTGCTAGAAAATATATCTCTTCTTATTGATGCCAAAAATCCCATTAAAACGATAGCGCAGAAAATCCCATATATATTAGGATTCCACGTATGTCCTATCAATCCGGCGAGTTCTGATCTCGGTCTGCACAGTAATGTGAAACAGAAAGAAATAAAAAACGCTGTTTTAAAAGCTACTATTATTTCATATATGATTTTATTTTTATCATCGAGATTATTCCAGGCAAAATAATAAAATCCAAATACGGTAAGATTTACATATCCTATCATACAGAATCTTTTACTTATAAAAAATTCAGATACGCACATGCAAATACTGAGCCACAGCCATGCGTGCACCAGCGGCTTGTTCCAGTCCTGTTTCTTCAACGGTTTTTCCAGCATGCTTACAGCTACCAACAGCATCGTTATGCAAAACAATACTACATTGTATTTAAAATACGCTGTAAGCATGTATTTTCCGGTATTGTATATCAGCATTATCCAGAACATCCAGCATATTAACGCCGCTATCCTAAGGATTTTCTTTAGCCTGTAAGGAACTTTCAAAGATAATACTATAAACCGATTTCCAAATGATATGTATACATCCTGAAGAAAATCTATAGGCGCATACCAGTCTATTTTCCATCCTTTCATTCTGAATATCCATAAGGCCGCCATACTAATAAGTACTATTGCACATAAAAATACCGTTACATAATATAAATATTCTCCAACGGAAAAGAAAGCTTTATTTTCCCTGAATTCCATGAATCTCGTAGAAAATGAAACTTCATCTTCTCCAATGATTTTTAGCATCACAGAATCGCATTTTTCTCCGTTCAATTCTATGATATTGTATCCCAGAACCATTTCAAAAACTATGCTTTCACCTACCGGCTCACTCCCATTATAACCCTGAACTTCAAAAAAAACCTCTTCAAAATCAGCATCATATATGTCGATATAAAGGTATTTCCAACTAAATGCGTCTTCATTGGTTGCTGCCCAAAAATAATCGTTACCTTCATCTGACGGTGACAATGAAATATTATTCATAATACCACTTCTGTTATATGACGTTTCACCTATATCATATGTATTCGTAAATGAATGTGACCCGCTTATCGCTGCAAGACCGCACGTTGCTGCAACAAACAGTACAACGAGTATATATGCTGCTATTTTATTTACCTTAAAGCTCTTTTGCTCATTCAAGTTCATACTGGTCTTCTCTTTCCTCCAGATCTTTATCCCATGACAATATGATCATCATAAACAAAAACTCTATATGCCTTCTCCCTGTAAAATATGGTTCTACTATATTTATTATTAAAAAATATATCAACAATGCTGCCAAAATTATACTTTTGCTATTTGCAAATTTCAAAGCCTTTGCTTCAAATATCTTATCTATTATAATAAATACAAATAACATAAAAGCAAATAACCCTGAATACATCATTACACTAAGATACCCATTATGTAAATGCAGTATTGTAGGGACGAAATCTTTCTCGCTTCCTCCTGCATCTATAAAATTTTCTTTAAGATAATCGTTCCTTTCTTTTAACTCCAGTTCATAACTTCCTGTTCCAAAAAACAATTTATCAGAATGTGCGATTGTTGCATCCTGCCAAACCTGATATCGTCCTGTAGTTTCTATATTAATTTGATTTTCTATATCTGATAGTGATGCATTATTATCCTGCAAATTATAATTTATAAAACCGTACACACATAAAGTTATACATGTACATAATATAAAACACATCGTTACTAAAATATACGGCTTTAATTTTTTACAAACAATTAAAACTACCATACTTGCAAATGCTATCAATATCGCTAAATAACTACTTCTGGCATTTAAAATATACATACTGTATATAGTTATCAACCAAAATGGTATCATTAAAATAAATCTTTTAAATCGATTCTTACTTATAAACCAAAAACTGATTATCAATGCCATTCCTGATAAAATACCTCCCGTATTGGGATTAGTATAAATTATTCCTCTATTGGTGGCCGGATTAAAATCAGCCAGATAGAGCATTAAATCATTACTGCTATAGCTATATAAGGGATTAGATGTAAAATAATGGAACGACCATATATTTACTATATTAGCTAAAGTGACAAAAACCATAAAACATACTGCAATATTTTTGAATTTCATATTTTTGGTTACTGTCCATTTTGAAAAAGCTATCAAAAATATTCCCTCATATGCAACTGTTTTTATCACACTATATTCAAAATCACATATTACTATAGTTATCGCTCTAAAGATAAAGTATATAATTAAAAGTACAATAGAAGGTATAAAAATATTTTTTCTTTTTATCCATTCTAATTTCTGATTTTTTTCAGCCACTAAAAATTTAATTATAAAAAGCAAGCCGATTGCTACCAATAGATATGTTTTTATGTCCGAGATAACATCTCCATAATAGGTTTTCAAAATAGTATAATGCATTAAAAACACTACTACTGTAACAACCATTATCCATTTTTCAACAAATTTCATTATAGTATTACTATTCTCTAACATCTTTCTCCCCATATAAGTCTGCACACTCTTTCAGTAGAATTATCATCACATTTATTCAAGAACAGGTCGTAAAATTCTTTTCTCTTATGTTCACATATATCTTCTGCTTTTATATTTTCAACCATCTCTTCGAATGTTTCAGCTACTCTCCCAAATAAATATTTCTCAAATGGGTAATACAATCCTCTATCTCCTTCATAATCAGCTTTATCATATGCAAAATAAACTAAAGGCTTGTCCAGAGGAAAATAATCAAAAATTATGGAAGAATAATCCGTTATCATAATATCGCATGCTATAAGAAGATCATTAACATCTTCATAATCAGAAAAATCTATTATTCTGTCTCCATAGTCACACTTTCTAAGTGAGACGATCCCTCTTTTGAGATTATTTTTCAAAGCAGGGTGCCATCTTGTAAATATCACATAATTTTCTCCCAGCTCTTCAGATAACCTATTTAAATCAGCTTGTTCAAATCCATAATCTGCATCTCGCACCTGAGTTCCCCGGTACGTTGGTGCAAACAGAACTATTTTCTTTCCTTCAAATTCAGTATTATTACTCAAAAAATCCCGTCTTCTTTTTTCCACGTACTCAGAATCAAAAAGCACATCCATTCTTGGCATCCCGGCAGCAAATACCTTGCGTTCGTCCATGCCGAAAGCCTCTGCATAGCACCACGCTATTTTGCTTCCGCTCACCACTGCTTTCGTATACTTCTTATATCCTCTGTGAACACGCATTTTGCCACCGGTTCTAACCTGAAGATCACTTCTGCTGTGTCCAAATTTTTTATAAGCTCCGGCACCATGCCACAGCTGTACTATCTCTTGATTTTTTCTCGCCTTCATATATGATGTAGTAGTGTACAGATCATCCAGGATTATATATCCGGAAACACTTATAGCTTTCCATATTTTCAAAACAGACTTTATGGAATGTCTGTCCCTCCTGTCACCTTTTGTATAAACTTCAAGTTTCAGATCCAAATCATTGCATTGCAATAAATGATCGTATACAGCTTTAAGATTGCCGTTCAATCCTTTATGAGTTTCCGCAAGAAAACACACCTGATTCCTTTTCAAAGGAATAGTTATACAGCACAACCTGTTGAATATTATAAAACATACAGCACTTATAAGACTTCTAAACTTTTGTAAAACAGTCATGATTATCTCTTCAATACTTTCTTTCTAACAACATCCGCCAAATACTTGTAATTTTCACTTTTTCTGTAAATCAGCCATAAAAATCCGTTGGATACAAATACAACAGCAATAACCTGCACTGCAAATATCATTACAGCTCTCAGATCTCTTAGCTCTCCCATGCCGCCAAAAATCATTTCCACGCCTGTACATACACCCCAGCTAATCCCTAAAGACATAAGGAATACCAAAGTATATTGAATATATTTTTTAACATATTCAGAAGCTTTTTTTTGAAATCCGTATTTATACAAAACATGAGGTTCTATCCATACACAAGTTGCCAAAGAACTTATTATCGTGCCTATCAGTACACCGGCTATTCCCACCAGATTCACGAATATTATTGAAAGCACAAGGTTTATCAATGATTCATATATAGGCATATATTTATTGTACCAATAAAGTCCTTTAGCATTTTTAAACGTCTGAGCAGCTTTTCTCATTCCAGTAAGATAATCTTTAAAAACTATGAGGAAAACGATGACCATGTCAAAAGTGAATCCCTCTCCAAGCCAGACATTGCTTATAAATGGATTCATCAAAGCAAAAAGACCACAGCATCCGAAAGTGTAAAGCCAAAAATTTATAAACAATACTTTAAATAAAGTATCTTCCTGTTTTTCAACGTTTTCCGATACTGCTAAATTGCCTACACTAGCTGATATTCCTGTAAAAAATTTATTTATAAATGATGTCACTGCATTAGTAAGTGTATAGTAATTGGAATACAGTCCTACACTGACAAGACCCAAAGCTTTTGATATTATAATGTTATCTGTAGCAAATACTATAATAGTACCTATCTTATGCAGCACCATTGCCGCCGTATTTTTCTTAATTTCATTTAAAATCTTCTTTGGAATCTTCTTCTTGTTTTTTTCTTTCAAATACGGGTATCTTTTATTTGCAATACGTGTTATATTCACATTTTGAATAAAAAGTATTACTATACCAAGCCCCATGAACAACAGATAATTACCCGTTATTATAAGCATAACACATCTTATTATTATAGACGCTATATTAAAAACTTCTTCATTGACAGTCACTATATAGTTGTTCTGGTTGGCCCTTATAAAAGTAGATTTGTATGAGAAGAAGTACGACATTGCCGAATTAGTTACATACATAACATATATAACATGTATATAAGGTATGTCTGGAACACCTTTTATAAAAAATTCTATAAAAGGTGTAAGGGAAATTCCGACTATAAGTATGAATAAACCTATAGAAATATATATTTTTTTGTAAAACGCCATTATCGCATTTATATTATCTTTTTCGCCCCGTGCAATCGGACCGTAAAGACTGAAAACTATCGCTTCTCCTATCCCGAGTTCTGCCAAAGAGAGCATGGACAAAACATTACTGAAAAGTCCGCTCAATCCCACGTATTCTATAGAAAGAACCATGATTATAGCAGTCCTTGATATAAATTGACCGAATACGTGTATTATCTGCATTGCCCAAGCAAATTTTACATTTCTTACTGAATTTTCTAAACGCACTGCAATACCCTCATGTTAAAATATATTATAGACGTTTAATTATATAATAAAAGCAGCTTAAAGTCAAAAGCCGCCCCATTGCAATCTCCCCCTACACCACCTCCATCCTGCCTATGGACATTTCATAGGCTGTTTTTGTTATCAGTTCTCCTTCGTCTGTGTATTTTCTGTATTCCCGGCTTTGGAGGCGTCCCTCCGCGATGAGCCTGGCTCCCACGCGTATCCTTTCGGCATAGGATGCATTGCGTCCCCACGCTATGGAAGGTATGTAGTCCGACTTGTTATATTTTCTGTTCACCGCTATCATTATATCGCATATTTCTCTGCCCAGCGGGGAAGTGCGTCTTATGGGCTCCTTGCATACGAATCCGTCCAGATTTATTTCGTTCACAAAAGCGAATCCGTCTTGCCTCCTGTATTTCATTTCCCTTACGAACACCGTGATCTCAAGGTGATTTCGCCCGTTATCCTCCCTGTTATACGTCCTCACCTGTCCGTACACTTCCATAAGCTCCCCGTCCTTAGGAGCTCTTCCACCCATTATCCTGTCCGATATTATCAGTCTTATGATATCCTCATACCCGCTCTTTCTGACCACTCCCAGCATAACGAGATAAAACGCTTCTCCATACGTCTTATGACTGAAAACAGGTCCTGACACCACTCGTCCCGCAAGATGCGCCCTGTTGCCCTCCGTCAAATTTTCCATCTTCGATCCCCCTGTAGGTTGCTTTATTCTTTTAAACTATATGCAGCCTTCCATGCTCGATATGCAGGCGAGTCTATATAAAAAACCGTTTTGCCTATGGAAATATCATAAGCAAAACGGTCTGCCGCACATTTATTATATTGTTTCACGGTGCACAATCACGCAGTATCATCCTTTATCACCCCGGCGCACCGGCGCATCACTCAAGATCCAGTCTCATGACTTCAGGATGACAGTCCACGCCGTACTGCGGACATGTAAGACATTCGAAAAAGTTAGGAGCTTCTTCTCTTGGCACAGTAACAAAACCTGCCTTTCTGAAAAATCCCGGAGCGCGGGCCACGAGGAATATCCGCTTTCCGCCGTGTTTTAAAGTCTCTTCTATACCATTGTCAAGAAGGGCTCTTCCGATATGATACTTCCTGTACTCCGGATCTACAGCAATCCCATCGACTATGAACTCCCCCTGTCTTTTCGCAAGTACGAATCCTCCTATGAGCCTGCTCTTTTCCGATGCGTATTTTTCCGATGTTTCATCCGGCTCCTCTCTTTCCGTCACCTTCCAGCATTGAACCAGATCCGTAGGCGTTTCTATATCATCTTCCTCCGGAAATTCCAGATCGTTTTCAACGAAAAACGGTACAAGCCTCTCGTAATCATCTGTTTCTGCTATTACAAAGTTCTTATCCTTCTTTTCATGAATATCCGCCATACTGTTACCTCCCCTATATGCTGTCATAATGCCACGTATCCTCGGATACGAACACCTCCAATCTATTGTGAAGCACGCTGAACTCCAGCGGGAGTTTTTCTCCGTGTTCACCGTCTATATCCGTGCTGATATCCTCAGGCGACTCTATTCTCAGTTTATCCGTCTGGAAATACAGCACGTTCTTATTTTTAGGATGTCTGCCCTTTATCACTTCAAAGAGCAGCGGTCCCAGCTCTACCACAGGCATCTTCCTGAACGCTATGACATCAAGCTTGCCGTCGTTTATAGAGGACTGAGGAGAAAGTTTCCTGAAGCCTCCTGCCGATTCACCGTTCATCACTACCATGAAATATATTTCTTCCTCCATGACTTCATCAGGAGTCGTAAGAGTCACCGGCAAAGCTCTGATCTGAGGTATCTCGGTGATGGCTTTCAAATAATACGCCATCATACCCATAGCATTTTTGAGATTCGGATCTGTCTTCTGGCTCACATCTATTACAGCACCCAGAGCGGTAACGTTGATAAAGTTCTTGCTGTTTACAACACCTACATCGGCTTTTGTCGTCATATCGCCTAAGGCTATATCCATAAGATATTCTATATTGGTAGGAAGTTCAAAGTAATAAGCAAAATCATTTGCCGTTCCGGCAGGCAAAAGAGCCAGAGGCAGGTGTATGTCGTGCTTTATCATGGAATTCACACATATGTTGATGGTCCCGTCTCCGCCTGCTGCTATTATCCTGCTGTATTCCTCCGGATTCATTTCAGACAGAACATCATCTATGATGATGCCCTTAGCTGCACGCACTGGCTCAAGTTGAAAACCTTTTTCCTGGCATCTGTCCACTATATAATCCAGGTTGTTCTTGAACACTCCGCTGCCTGAATGTGCATTGTAATACAGCAGTATCTTATTTCTTTTCTTCTCCGTACCCATTTCTGATCATCCTCCTTATGATACCTATCAGATAAAGCGAACCAGCAGCAAGCAATATATCCCATTCGTCTTTCATCTGATCCGCTATCGAAAGACATTCCTCTGCGGTCTTTGCAGTCTTTACGCTAACGCCCTTTGATTCAAGCATCGAAGCCAGTTTTTCCGCCTCCAGTTTTCTGGGGTTATCCGGCTCTGTCGCTATCATCTTATCTGTTATGCCTGCGAAATGCTCCGTTATCTTGTCCGTCTGCTTGTCCGCCAGCATTCCTGTGATCATCAGTATCCTTTTATCTTCAAAATACTTGTTAACCGTATTTTCAAGGACTTCTGCGCCCGCTTCATTGTGAGCGCCGTCAAGTATTACAAGTTTCTCAAAACCATCGGCGTCAACGCCGTATTCACCCCATTTAAAAATTTCAAATCTTCCGGGCTGCTTCGCCTTGGCAATGCCTTCATAAAGCTTTTCCCTGTCCAGCTTTACTTTCTTCTGTTTTCTCAGCACTTCCAGCGTAGCAAGCGCCGTCTTCAGGTTATCAGCCTGGTGCTTTCCCGTCATTATCGTTTCAACGCCGCTGTAATCTTTTTCATATATCTCCATGCTCACTTTCTGAGAAAACGGCGTATCTTCGTATATCTCATATCTTATCTTTGATACATCGTAAAGAGGGCTCCTTTTTTTATAGGCAGCTTTAGCTATGACTACTGCCGCCTCTCTTTCAGAAACATTGGATATTACAGGACAGCCCGTTTTTATTATACCTGCTTTTTCAGCCGCGATCTCCCCAAGAGAATCGCCGAGCCTGTCCATGTGATCATAAGATATGGAACATATCACAGAAGCAAGCGGTCTTCTTATTACATTCGTAGAATCACCGCTTCCTCCAAGCCCTACTTCCATTACAGCTATATCCGTATCTTTCTCTTTGAAATATAGAAATGCTATAGCTGTGACCACTTCAAATTCTGTTGGGGATTCAAGTCCTTCTGAAACCATCTCTTCCGCAGCAGCTATCACACGTCTGCCGAAAACCTCAAGATCATTGTCGGAAATATCCTCCCCGTCAAAACGGATACGCTCATTGAATCTTTCTATGAACGGAGACGTATACAATCCCATTTTATAGCCGCAGGCTTTAAGTCCCTCTTCTAAAAACTTGGAGACCGAGCCCTTCCCATTAGTCCCTGCTACGTGTATCACCTGCAGTCCTTCCTGGGGGTTGCCCAGTTTTTTAAGAAGCTCGTCCATTCTCTCAAGTCCGAGCTTCATACCGAATCTATTGAATTGATGTATCCTGTCTATGACAGCCATATCGAAAGCTGCCGTGTCTGCATTGAATGTCGTATCTGCCAATTCCGCTGTTCCTCCGCTGATAAAATCTGTTTGACATCATTTGACCTGTCAAAATCACCGAAAGTCTATTTTAATTTTTTCTTTACTGTTTCCAGCATATCGCAGACTTTCGCCAGCATTTCTTCATATTTTACCTGTTTTTCTCTCTCTTCGTTCACGACTTTTTCAGGAGCCTTGCTGACGAAGCCTTCGTTGGACAGCTTGCCTCTTACTCGCTTCACTTCGCCTTCTAATTTTTTCTTTTCCTTTTCGAGTCTTTCGAGCTCAGCTTCGTAATCCATTATATCATCGAGAGGTATGAATATCTCTGCACCCGAAACTACTGCAGACATTACTTCTTCCGGCACATCGCTCTTTTCTTTTACAAAGGTTATCTCGCTGATGTTTGCAAGACTCTTAATATATCTTTCTCCCGCCTTTACGACAGCTTCTTTTCCTTCTGCACAAAGAACCACCGCTCTCAGAGCTTTTCCGGGCGAAGCATCTGCTTCAGCTCTGATATTTCTTATGCTCTTTATTATATCCATTGCCGTATTCAGCTTTTCCGTCTCTTCTTCATAAGTGAGTTCGCTGCTGTATACAGGCCATTTTTCCTTTATGAGGAAGTTGTCCGGATTATCCTTTGTTGCTTCTCCCTTAGGAAGATACGTCCATATTTCCTCTGTGATATACGGCATGAACGGATGAAGCAGTCTGAGCATGTCTTTAAGAACTTTTACAAGTACTGCTCTTGCGACTTTCTTGTCGTCCTCATCGTCTCCGTAAAGTCTTCCCTTTACTATCTCTATATACCAGTCGCAGTATTCATTCCATATGAGATCGTAAGCTCTCTGCCCGGCAAGCGCAAGGTCGAACTTTTCCATCGTCTCAGTAATGTATTTCACAGCATCGTTGACTCTTGAAAGCATCCATTTATCTTCATCTTTGAGCGCTGTATCTGCAATATCGCTCAGATCCGCCATATCTCTGAAGCTTCCGTCATCGTTCTGAAGATTCATGATAACGAATCTCGATGCGTTCCAAAGTTTGTTGGCAAAGTTCCTTGCAGACTCAAGTCTGTCCGTCTTGAATCTCATATCATTTCCCGGCGTTATCCCTGTAGTCAGCATGAATCTGAGGGCATCTGCTCCGTATTCATCGATTATCTCCAGCGGATCTATGCCGTTTCCCAGAGATTTGCTCATCTTCCTGCCTTCTGCATCTCTGACGAGCCCATGGACATATACGTGCTTGAACGGTACTTCCCCTGTGGTCTCAAGCGCCGAGAATACCATTCTGACTACCCAGAAAAATATTATATCGTAGCCTGTAACCAGCACATCTGTAGGATAAAAATACTTTAAATCTTCCGTCTCATCCGGCCATCCGAGAGTTGAGAACGGCCACAGCGCTGACGAAAACCATGTGTCCAGCACATCCTCGTCCTGCTTTATGTTGCTGCTCCCGCACTTTGTGCACTTTTCCGGAGCTTCTTCCGCTACCATAAGCTCGCCGCAGTCCTGACAGTAATATGCCGGTATCCTGTGCCCCCACCAGAGCTGTCTGGATATGCACCAGTCTCTGATCTCCTCAAGCCAGTGCAGGTATATCTTTTCAAATCTGTCAGGCACATGCTCGAGTTTTCCGCTCTTTGCCGCTTCTATGGCTGGCTTTGCCAGCTCTTCCATTTTTACGAACCACTGATCCGAAAGCATAGGTTCTACTACAGTTCCGCACCTGTAACATTCACCTACAGGTATCACTTTTTCTTCTGTCTTTACGAGGAATCCAGCATCTTCCAGATCCTTTACCCATGCCTTTCTGCATTCGTATCTGTCCATTCCCTCATATTTTCCGGCAAGGCTGTTCATCTTCGCATCCGGGTCTATGCAGGAAAGGTTTTCAAGGTCGTGTCTCTGCCCTACTTCAAAGTCATTAGGGTCGTGAGCAGGCGTTATCTTAACGGCTCCCGTTCCTTTTTCAGGATCAGGATACGGATCTGCGATCACCGGTATCTCTCTTCCTACGATAGGAAGTACGACTTTTCTGCCGACAAGCTCCTTGTATCTCTCATCGTCCGGATGCACTGCTATCGCTACGTCTCCAAACATAGTTTCAGGTCTTGAAGTAGCTACTACTATGCCCTCTCCGCCGTCTGCCGCCGGATATCTGAAATACCAGTACTTTCCGTTTCTGTCTTCGTGTTCAACTTCCGCATCCGAAAGTGATGTACCGCACTGAGGACACCAGTTGATAAGTCTGTTTCCTCTGTATATGAGCCCTTTATTGTAAAGCTGTACGAAGAAATGCTTTACAGCTCTGCTGCATCCCTCATCCATCGTAAAGCGCTCTCTGCTCCAGTCACAGGAATCTCCCAGTTTCCTGCACTGCTTGGTTATCTTTCCTCCGAATTCCTCTTTCCATGCCCATGCTCTCTTGAGGAACTCTTCTCTTCCGAGATCTTCTTTTTCAAGACCTTCTTCTTTTCTTATCCTGTCAACGACTTTTACTTCCGTCGCAATGCTGGCGTGGTCGCTTCCTGGAAGCCACAGCGCACTGTATCCCTGGAGTCTCTTAAATCTCGTGAGAACATCCTGCAGTGTCTGATCGAGAGCATGTCCCATATGAAGCTGTCCCGTTATATTAGGAGGCGGCATCACTATCGTAAAAGGCTTTTTGTCAGGATCTATATCAGCCCTGAAAGCTCCGCTCTTTTCCCACATATCGTATATGCGGTCCTCAAAATCCTTGGGATTGTATGTTTTCGCTAAATTCTTCTCCATTGCATATATCTCCTTATACCTTATATATCACCATCGCCGTCCCCGCTTATCTGAGCCTTGGGACATTTTCTTTATTCCTGTTCTTTTTCCCTGCTGTCATGCCGTAAACTGCTGCAATTATAGTAAATACAGCCAATATGGCAGCTATTATCCCGTAGGTTCTGTAACTTCCTTCAAAGCTGTCTTTTCCTGTAAATTCAGCGCCGTTTTCCGTTACATTATATCTGTAAATATCCTTTCCCGTATCGAGACGGACCCCTATGTATTCCTCTCCGTTCGCCATTACTCCTTCTTCATAACTGTAGTTGTCCGCGTAATGGTTGAATACAGCTATGCCGAAATCATTCCCTGTATTGAAGCAGTACATTGCCTTGTTGCCGTGCTCTTCCTCCGCGGTTATCTGTATATCGTCGGTTTCCGCTTCTGCACGTATCACATCTTCTACATTGTCATAGGAAGTTCCTGATATAAAGCAGGACACTGCAGGCGACACAAAAAATCCCGCGAGTATAAGCCAGAGAACTATGATTATATTTCTCAAACCTGCTTCTCCTTTTCAGCTTCCATTTCTTTTTTCATTGCGGCTATTATATCCACGCTGAATCTCATGTCGTCGCTCATGGGATTGACGGTAAAGCCCTCCACCTGATTTTGAGGCTGAAGGATCATGGCCGCCATATCGTCAAAATTTACTATGAGATTCTGCTGATCTCTTTTGACCCCGCATTTTTCAAGCTCTGCTCCGTCAGTAAACAGAGGATAATACAGTTTGCCGCTCTCTGTCTTTATTAGCTCGAAACTGATCTGTGTATCCTTTTCAAGTATTATTTCTCCCGCCGTTTTATCAAATTCAGCAGGTCTGTCCATCAATACCGGTATTATGAATTCCGCCCTTACTATCTCGTTTAAGAATTTAGACGAATTCTCAGCGCTCGGATCTTTTTTTACCGCTTCAATAGCCTGTTTGAGCCTTGGGTTTTCAACAGGCTTCAATTCTCTTCCAGTCATATTTCCTCCCGCTTTCGCACATTTTACCCGCAAATCGCAAAAAATTACGTACTTATATAAATATACATTGATTGCAAAAAAAAGGCAAGTGCCGCAAGACACTTTCCCTTTTATTGTACTATATCAAACAGTTAAATACGGCTCTGTCTTTCAGCTGCCTGCACAACATGCTTCATCAGCACCGCTGCCGTTATCCTGCCAACGCCTCCCGGTACCGGCGTAACAGCTGCCGCTCTTTCCAGAATTCCTTCAGCGTCGACATCTCCGCACAGATCTCCATTCTCATCTGTATTTATGCCTACATCTATGATCGTCTGACCCTCTCCTATGTCTTCAGCTTTTATGATACCGGCTTTCCCCACAGCAGCTATAATGACATCTGCGTTTTTCAAAGCATTTTTAAAGTCTTCATCCTTTGTCCTGCTGTGACATATCGTAAGTGTAGCGTTTTTCTCAAGTACCATCATAGCTACAGGCCTGCCTATCACAAGACTTCTGCCCGCTACTGTGACCTTTTTTCCCTCAAGCTCTATACCGTAGTGATCTAAAATCTCAACGCACGCTTTTGCAGTACACGGAGGAAAACCGTCTCCGTTTCCCGTGAACACTGCTGCCATGGATCCTCCCGATATTCCGTCCACATCTTTTCGCGGATCTATGGCCCGGCATACCTTTGCATCGTCTATATGCGCCGGAAGAGGCCTGAATACGAGTATCCCGTGAATGTGTTCATCTTCATTGAGTTCACGAAGCTTATCAAGCAGCTTTTTTTCCGGAACATTTTCTTCAAAAACAGCTCTTACTACCTTTATACCTGTCTCTTCTGCTCTTTTAAGTGCACCTCTTTCATACGCCATATCCTCAGGCTTTTCGCCCGCTCTCAGTATCGCAAGTGTCGGTACAGTTCCCTTTTTCTTCAACGCTTCAGTTTTTTCAGCCACTGTTTCAAGCAGTGAACTTGATACTTCAGCTCCTTTTAGCAGCTTTCCCATACAAAAAATCTTCTCCTTTGATGTTTATTGTTTTTTCAGTCTCTCAGCCACTTTATCGAATATTTCATCTGCGAGAGTAGTGTATTCCATAAGGTACATCGCACATCTCTGATTGAAATTTTCAGCCTTCTGCCTGTTTTTCATTGATATGGTGTTGATGTACACATTAAGGCTCGCTGCCTGAAGCGCTCCCTTGCATATCGCAGCGCTTGCTCCTGCGTCGCTGAGCACGCCGGCATTTCCTTTTTCCGCAAATTTACCTGACAGCTCTATAGCTCTTCCGCAGGCTTTCATAATAGTGATAGGTACTTCGCAGGCTTCAACGAGGGCATCTTCTGTAAGAGCTCTCTTTTCTTCTTTCTCTTCCTCTGTGGATGCCTTTTTTCTATAGCACGACATGAGTCTGTCGAATGCGTCTATATCCATCTGAACGAGCCTCAGCAGTCTGTTTTGTATTTCCCTTGCTTCTTTCATCATCTGCATTATGTCGTCTTCGACGTCTTTATACTTTTCTCTTCCAAGGGTAAGAGACCCCACCATATGGCCAAGAGCTGTACCCAGTGCTCCGGCAAAAGCTGCAACGCTGCCTCCTCCCGGTACAGGCTCATTGCTCGCTGCGGCTTCTATAAATTTTCTGCATGATTTATCCGTATATAACATGTGTCCTCTCCATCTCCTTTTCTGACCTCTTTTATACCGCCCGCCTCGGTATTCTCCCGGCAGCGGGACTTAAATCAGGAGCTAAAACAGCCCTGTTATCTTTCCTGTATTGTCTACATCGATATTTTCAGCGGCAGGCTTTTTAGGAAGTCCCGGCATAGTCATAATATCTCCCGTAAGAGCAACTATGAATCCCGCTCCCGCAGAAACTTTAAGATTTCTCACTGTAAGCGTGAATCCCCTCGGTGCTCCCAGAAGACTGGCATCATCTGAAAAGCTGTACTGAGTCTTCGCAACGCATATCGGAAGGTCTCCAAATCCGAGCTTTTCAAGCTGTGCCATCTGCTTTGCCGCTGCCGGCGTAATATTTATATCGTCAGCCCTGTATATACGCTGAGCGATGGCTCTTATTTTTTCTTCTATAGTCATATCGAGGCTGTATGAATATTGGAAATCCGACTTCTCTTCACAGAGTTTCACCACTTCCTCCGCAAGTTTCATACCGCCTTCTCCGCCTTTTCCCCATACTTCACTGAGTACGGCTTTTACTCCCAGCTCTCCGCATTTCTTCTCAACTAAATCAAGCTCCGCTTCAGTGTCCGCCGGGAATCTGTTGATAGCCACCACAGCCGGAAGGCCATATACCTTAGTTATATTCTCAACGTGCTGCAGGAGATTAGGCAGTCCCTTTTCAAGAGCTTTCAGATCTTCTTTTTCCAGCTCTCCCTTAGCTGCGCCTCCATGATGTTTGAGAGCTCTCACTGTTGCAACTACTACAACAGCCGAAGGCTTTATATCTGCCATCCTGCATTTTATATCCAGGAATTTCTCCGCGCCAAGATCTGCACCGAAACCTGCTTCTGTCACAACATAGTCCGCCATTTTCATCGCCATCTTCGTTGCCATCACCGAATTGCACCCGTGAGCTATGTTGGCGAAAGGACCTCCGTGAATGAATGCCGGGGTATGCTCCAGAGTCTGTACAAGATTAGGCTTTAGCGCATCTTTCAGCAGAGCCGCCATAGCTCCCTGAGCTTTGAGCTGACCGGCGGTAACAGGCTCATCGTCATAATTGTATCCTACTATTATTTTTGATATCCTCTCCTTGAGATCATCTATATCCCTTGCCAGACAAAGTATAGCCATTATTTCGCTCGCCACCGTGATATCGAATCCGTCTTCTCTCGGAGTTCCGTTCGCTTTGCCGCCAAGACCATCGGTTATAAATCTGAGCTGCCTGTCGTTCATATCGACACATCTCTTCCAAGTTATCTTTCTTACATCTATTCTCAGGCTGTTTCCCTGCTGTATGTGATTGTCCAGCATTGCTGCAAGCAGGTTGTTAGCCGCTCCTATTGCGTGCATATCACCTGTGAAATGCAGGTTTATATCTTCCATAGGAACCACCTGGGCATATCCGCCTCCGGCTGCTCCACCCTTTACTCCGAACACAGGACCCAAAGAAGGCTCTCGGAGTGCAACCAGAACATTTTTGCCCGCTCTTTTAAGTGCATCGGAAAGTCCTACTGTAGTGGTAGTTTTCCCTTCTCCTGCAGGTGTTGGGGAAATAGCTGTGACCAGAATGACTTTTCCGTCTTTCGCATCACTTTTTTCATCGAGCAGTCTGTAGTCAACTTTTGCCTTGTAGTTTCCGTAAAGTTCGATGTACTTTTCATCAAGACCCGCTGATTTGGCGATCTCTCTTATGTCTTTCATTTCCGTTTCCTGAGCTATCTGGATATCACTTTTGATCTTCATTTGATTTTCTCCTTTTAAATAAACGGTATTATCCAACAAAAAAGCCGGCTATCCGGACTTTTCTGCCCAGACGGTCGGCTAAATCATCATTATACTTCACGTGGTCATTTCCACTTTATACCGTCAGTCGTATAACGCAATCATTTTACCATGAGGGCATCAAATCCGCAAGCATTTTAAGCTCATGTATATCTATCTGTCCAGATTTTTTAAAAAACTCTTACGATGTATCGGACATATTCCCTTTTCTCTTATACCTTCGTAATGTGCTTTCGTACCGTATCCTTTGTTTTTTTCAAAAGCATACCACGGGTACTCCCGGGCATATTTTATCATCATCCTGTCTCTTGTCACCTTGGCTATAATAGAAGCCGCCGCGATAGCCAGTACTTTCGCATCACCTTTTATGTACGATTTCTGAGGGATATCGAGATCTTCTATTTCCACTGCGTCGAAAAGCACCATGTCGAGACTTCCCGCACCTCTCTTTGCGAGATTTTTTTCAAGATCCTTCACCGCTCTTTTCATCGCCAGTTTTGTCGCCTGAAGTATATTTATCTCATCTATGATCTCATGGGAGGCCATCCCTATACCCCAGCTCACACATTCGGCTTTTATCTCCGTGAACAGCTTTTCTCTGTTCTTCTCAGTTATTTTTTTGGAATCATCAACTCCTAAAACATTGAAATCCTCCGGTAGCACTACAGCTGCCGCAACGACAGGACCCGCGAGAGGCCCTCTTCCCACTTCATCTACACCTGCAATGATTCTGAAGCCCTCTTCATGCAGTGCCGCCTCCTCTGATTTCATCTCAGCAAGTCTCTTTCGCTGATTTTCAAGCCGCTCTTCTTTTGTCATAAAAACTCCTTTGCAGCTGGCTGCAGGCTGCTGAAATATGTGAGATTTCAGCTCTGATCCGGCAGTTCCAGCGTTATATGTCCTATTTTGCCGCCTCTGAATTCATCGAGCACCATCTTGCCCGTTCTCTCATAATCTATCCTCTTTCCTGAAATTATGCATCCGCGGTTTTCTGCGATCCTCTCCATAGTTTCAAGAGGAGTATCTCCTATATCTTCAAGCTTATACCTCTCCTTTAAAAGCTCCGGATATTTTTCAGAAAGCTCTCCTATGAGCTCCATTCCAAGAGTAGGGACATCGAGTATCTCATCCTTTATAGATCCGCAGAACGCAAGATTCAGTCCTTCTTTAGGGTCCTCGAATTTAGGCCACAGTATCCCAGGAGTATCGAGAAGCTGCATCCCGTTTTCAAGCTTCAGCCACTGCTTGCCCTTTGTCACTCCCGGCCTGTCTCCCGTCTTTGTACTTTTTTTACCTGTCATCCTGTTTATCAGAGAGGATTTCCCCACATTCGGCACACCTACTATCATCAGTCTGTACGATCTTTTTCTGATTCGCTCTTTATTGTTCTCCTCCTGCATTTTCTCCAGCAAAGAAAAAAGTTCTTTGATGCCGCTGCCGTTCACACAGTTTGTCGATATGGCGTATGCGCCGTTTTTTTTCAGTTCACTTTTCCATAACGCCACAGCTTTTTCATCGGCAAGATCGCTTTTATTAAGGATCACCACTCTCGGCTTTTTCCTTATTATCTCATCTATTACCGGATTCCTGCTTGAGATGGGTATCCTTGCATCGGTAACTTCAACTGCCGCGTCCACCAGTTTCAGATTTTCTGATATCAGCTGCCTGGTTTTTTTCATATGTCCGGGATACCAGTTTATGTTGTTTACAGTCATCGAATCTCTCCCCATTATCTTTGCTTCAACGTCATTTAATTTTAACACATACGAATCTCCGTTTAAAGGACATCCCCTCAAATTGCTTTTTATCTTTACCTACAGTATAATAAACCATCATATATCCATCACGAAAGGACTTTAAACATGAAAAAAATACTGATCGTCGACGATGATGCACATATAGGCAACATACTTGAAGACGCTTTAAAGCTTGAAGGATACCAAGTGCTCCGTGCCTATTCGGGCACGGAAGCGATGATGATACTGGAAAAGTCAAAGACAGGATACTACCCTTCTATCGATCTCATACTTCTCGATATGATGCTGCCCGGACTTTCGGGAGAGGATATACTCCCGGCCGCCGGAGATATCCCTGTGATCGTCGTAAGCGCTAAAATAGACACCGATGATAAAGTGAACATGCTTTTAAACGGTGCTTGCGACTATATCACCAAACCTTTTGATATGGATGAGCTGCTCGCCAGAATAGCAGTACAGTTCAGAGGCAAAAATGATGCTTCCGACAGAAAAACCATTGAACTGCGTAACTTAAGCCTCGATACATCCTTCCGCATCATCTCCTGCGGTGACAGATACGAAAAGCTTACTCCCACAGAATGTGCCATATTAAAACTTCTGATGCTCAATCCCCGTCAGGTTATCACAAAATCACAGGTTCTGGAAAGAATAAGCGCAGATACGCCTGACTGCACGGAGAGTTCTCTAAAGATGCATGTGAGCAATCTGAGAAAAAAGCTTGGCAAAGTCAATGAAAACATATATATAGAATCTGTCTACGGCATAGGTTTCAGACTCAGCTGAAAATCTTTACTTTTTCTTTACTCTTCTCTTTACCGCTTTCTTTACCGTGCCGCTGTAATATGCTCCACAAAGGAGGTAATATTATGGAATATGTTCTGAAAACAGAATCACTAAAAAAACGTTACGGAAACCACGATGTCCTGAAAGGGCTTTCCATGAATGTTCCAAAAGGCTCAATATACGGTTTCATCGGGAAAAACGGTGCAGGAAAAACTACTGCAATACGGATCATATGCGGCCTTCAGGAGCCTTCAGGAGGAGAATATTCCATCTACGGGATCAAAAACAGTCGAATGGATATACTTACATCCAGAAGAAGGATGGGCTCTGTCATAGAAGCTCCTGCCGTCTATCAGGACATGACTGCCACAGATAATGTAAAAATGCAGTGCAGCATACTGGGACTTCCCAGCTTTAAAAACACAGAAAAGCTTCTGAAAATCGTAGGACTTGAAAATACCGGAAGAAAAAAAGTCAGAAATTTTTCTCTCGGTATGCGCCAAAGGCTGGGTATCGCTGTAGCTCTGGCAGGCTCCCCTGATTTCCTGGTGCTTGATGAACCTATGAACGGACTTGATCCGGAAGGGATAATAGAGATGAGAGAACTGATCCTCGATCTCAACCGCCGTCATAACATAACGGTACTGATCTCAAGTCACATACTCGACGAACTGGCAAAAATAGCTACACATTTCGGATTCATAGATGACGGCGCCATAGTGAAAGAAATCAGCGCTGCCAAACTCAGCGACACATTCCGCAAATGCGTGAGATTTGAAGTCTCCGATATCAATGCTCTGAGCACAGCTCTCGCTGATGCCGGTATGGAATACTCTGTGATATCGGACAGCACTGCCGATGTTTTTTCAAGTGTCAGCCTTACAAAACTGACGATGATACTTTCAAAGGCAGGCTGCGAGATATTATCAGCCCGCGAACACGATGAAACACTTGAAAGCTACTACATAGATCTTATAGGAGGTAAAGGGAAATGAGCAGGATTCTTCATGCGTATTCAATGCGCATCATAAAAAACAGAAATTTTATACTTTGTTCTGTTTTCATGCTGATTGCAGGTATGTGCTTCCCTGTAGCAAGGTACTATGAAGGCACCGATATGTCCCTTGAGGAAAATATGTTCGTGTCGGCCATATTTATGGTCATCATATCATCGATATTCTGCAGCCTTTTCATCGGATCTGAATACAGCGACGGCTTCATCAGAAACAAGATAACCTCAGGTCACAGCCGCAGCAGCATATATCTTTCCGATTCTATTGCATGCTTTGCTTCAAATACTGTGATATGCGCCTTATTCCTGATTTCATATACAGCAGCAGGACTGCCGCTCCTTGGAGGGTTTTCCCATGACATATCAGTTATACTGAAAATGCTTTTTATCCTGCTGCTTATAATATTTGCTCTGTCGTCTGTATTCCTGCTGGTAACAGAACTGTTACAGAGCAAAACGACATCAGCTGTAGTATGTATCCTGCTGTCATTCATACTCATCATGGCTGCCGTATATATATACAATAAGCTGTCGGCTCCGCCTGTATTTGACACATATGTGATGACTGAAAACGGAGTGCCTGCTGTCGCTGAAAGTGTCCCTAACCCGGACTATATCAGCGGAACGGAAAGAGACGTATATGAATTTCTTTATGATTTTCTGCCGTCAGGACAGGCTTATCAGCTTTCTCTGCTGTCCGTGTCCCATATGATCAGACTTCCGCTTTATTCAGCACTGATAGTGGTAATAACGACATTCACCGGCATACTTTTTTTCAAAAAAAGAAACATAAGATAAATATATTTAAAACTTAGAAAACTATATTACATTACGGGACCTGGGAGGTGTATCTGCCCATGCTTTACGCAGCATGCTTTATATTTTTCGTGATTTCATTATTGCTTTCAATAAAAATCATTTTAATGAAAAAAAGCCTCGCGGAAATCTCCGCGGGGTTTTCCCGCAGTATGTCGCAGGATACCAATGTTGTCGTCTCTGTAAGTTCCCGTGACAAAGCCGTTTTGGATCTCGCCTGCAATATAAACGATTCCCTCCTGAAGCTAAAAAAATCACATCTGCGCTTCAAGCGCGGAGATGAAGAACTCAAAGCAGTCATATCCGGTATATCCCACGACCTGCGCACTCCCCTGACAGCCATACTCGGATATCTCGATATGCTGGAAAAAAGCCACAGTACAAATTCATGCTTCAGCAGATCAGAATACAAATACCTGCAAGGGATAAGAAACAGAACTGAGCTTTTAAAACAGCTTACGGAAGAACTTTTTGACTACTCCCTTTCAGTATCTGCCGAAGAACGCATAAAATCAGAGCCTGTACTGATAAACTCTGCCCTCGAAGAATCTCTGGCAGGATTTTACACAGCTCTGACTGACCGCGGTATAACACCGGATGTACAGATCACAGATAATAAAATCACAAGAAATCTCGACAGGGACTGTCTTATGCGGATATTTTCAAATCTGCTGAACAATGCCGTCAAATACAGCAACGGCGATCTAAACGTCACCCTGGATCAGTCAGGCATGATAACATTTTCAAATTCTTCCGATGTCCTGACTGAAGTCCAGATGCAAAAGCTCTTCGACAGATTCTACACGGTGGAATCAGCAAGAAGATCTACAGGTCTCGGACTTGCTATAGCCAAAGCTCTAACCGAAAAAATGAAGGGTAAAATATCGGCTGCGTACAAAGACGGTCGTTTTTCCGTAAATCTGATTTTCCCTGAAAAATAAACATAAAACCATAGACAGCAAAAAACCGCCGCTTCGCATTTTCCGCGAAACGACGGTTTTTAAAATTCTCAATAAACCTATTCGTCTCTGCTCTTTAGCTTAACATCTAAAATCTTCCGTCAGAGCCTCCATGCTCTCTTCCGGAAGAGCTGATATGCGTACTGCTGTCATCATCGTCTACTACCTTTACCCTGTCGACATCCCTATAGAGGAATCGTTCATGACTGGCCGTTAAGTTCATACTTCCCGGACGCACATAATCACCAGCTTCTGCTTTGCTGTAAACAGTCTTGAGCGAAGATCTCTGCATCAGAACGATGATAAAAGCAACCGCTACACCAAAACCTATTCCGATCAGAAGATCTATCAATATATCAAAACTTTTTTCATCTTCGTATAAATTATCTTCATTATAAGGGACCCCTGCATTAGCCTTTATAAGAAAATCCTCTGCAAGATCCGCAAACTTCATAAAAGCCCCGGACGGATCATCCCTCAGCATTGGAGCCACCTGATCCATTATATATGTCTGTCCTGCATCGGTAAATGCAGTGATCCCATATCCGGCAGTACTGATTGCCCATTCTCCGCTGTCATAATTTACAACTAAAACAATACCGCTTCGATCAACACCATAACCCACTCCTTTTTCTTCATAGACATTGTCCGCATATTCAGTAGGAGTCATCGAGCCGAAATCATCTGCCACCTGAATAAAAACATCACATTCCTGGTCTTCTGAAATAATCTGCAGTTCATCGTTCACTGAATCCCATTCATCCGAAGAAAGCACACCTGTTTCATCACTGTAGTACATTCCGCCGATAGGTTCTGCGAAAACTGCTGCCGACGATATTCCCAGAGCCAGCAGACAAGTCATAAATATAAGCAATAATCTTTTTCTCATCTCTGCCACCTCCTAAATCAGCAGATAATCTACCAACACTGACAAAACACATCCAACCACACTGAATATACCTGCCAAAACTCCAAATTTACGCCAGAATGCCCTCTTATCAAGAGGAAGATCTCCTATAAATTTACCCGTCTGACCATTCATGGCGAATGTATAAATATTTCCTTCCCATTTAGTATTGAGCAGCCACACCGGGTACAATGCATATTTAGCTATACCATTGTTCAGTCTTATATATGATCTTTCAGTCAAAACATTACCAAATCCATCAACTGTACTCAGAAACATTTCTTCAGTACTCATCTTTATACGCATATTTGCTTTTTCAATGCTCTCCTGCACACCTACATCATATCTGTCAGCCATGAATCCTGCCAAATAAGCTGATTTAAAATCCACCGCTTCTTTAAAATCATAGGGCTCAAGAGACTCCATAAGGTCATCAGGCATCTTTTTCGATCCATCCACCGGAACATTATCAAAGACGACATTCCCCGATCGGAAAATGCTGTAATAATTATGCTCTTCATAACGATACTCTCTATCGGTCCATACTCTTGTTCTCTCGCCTCTGTAACTGATATCTGCATCAACCGATGCATCAAAGAGCCAGAAAGGTACATAAACGCCTTTTATTTCATCAATATGTCTTTTATTTTTAAATATTTCCGGAACCAGCTTTTTACTCGATACATGCTTTCTAAAGGCTTCCTTTGCATCTTTTTTATCAAGCTTAAACGGAATTATATAATCCGGCTTAAGCATACCTGATAATCTCCCTTTCAATACTACAGGACTTCCGCAGTAAGGACAGCTATCTGCGATGGTAGTATCTTCACATACGATCTCTCCGCCGCATGAATTGCAGCTCAATATGCTCATGCCATCTTCTTCTCCTGCCTCCCATTCGCTTCCCGCTCTAACATTCCAGTTCATATCATCAAAGCCTTCCGCACTTTGTCCTTCAGTTTCTGCGGACGCTTCAAACTGGTTTAAATCAAATGTACTGTCGCAATATGGGCACTTTAGCTTTTGGCTGTCCGAATCAAAGGCCAGCGATCCGCCACATGCAGGGCATTTATATTCCATCTGATCTGACATGTCTTCCTCCTTATTTTACATCGTTATCATCAAAAACGTCTCCACATTCCGGACAGAATTTAGGAGGATACATTGGATCTTCCGGCTCCCATCCGCATTTATCACATCTGTAAAGCGGTGCTCCTGCAGGCTTCTTTGCGCCGCACTCTGTACAAAACTTTCCTTTATTTACAGTTCCGCATGCACATGTCCATCCTTCCGCAGCAGGTTTCGGACTCCCGCATTCCGGACAGAACTTTCCATACGCAGTGGCTCCGCACCTGCATATCCAGCCTCCCGAATCCTGCATCGGTGCAGATTGCGGTTTCTGAGCCATCTGTTGCTGAGTACGCGCAAAAACAGCATTCGCATCAACTCCTCCTGCCTGACTTGCCATTCCCATTCCCATGAATCCCATCATAGCACCATTTTCATTTCCGGCAGCAGTACGCATAGCATCCGCCTGTGCCGATGCTATATTTCCGGCAGCCATAACAGGATCTGACATAATATATGCCTGCTGCATATTCTGTATCTTTTCCTTATCTTCTTCTGAAACAGAAACCGAATTAACACCAAATGAAACTATCTCTATTCCTCTTCCCGCCGACCATTTAGGAGTCAGCGCCTCATTTAGAGCTTCCGCTATATCATCAGCATACAGAGGAATCTCACTGTAATCTATGTACTTTGCCGAAATCTTCCCCAAAGCCACCTGGAGCGCTTTAAGTACTTCACCTTTCAGCTGACTGTCTATTTCACTTCGTTCATAGACATCTGACATATTCCCGCATAAAGTCGTATAAAACAACATGGGATTTATTATTCTGTAGGAATATTCTCCGTTGCACTTAACATCGATAGGCAGAGTTTTTCCTATCGCCTTGTCGATGACTACTTTAAATGGAATCGGATTAACTGTGCCGTATTTATTTCCGACAATTTCTTTTGTATTGAAGTAATATATCCTCTGGTCTCTGCCTGTCCCGCCTCCGAAAGAGAATCTCTCCCATGCATCCATCGCTGCACCGGCAAGACCTTCCTGCAGATCTCCTGTAAACACAGACGGCGATGTTTTGCTGTCATATGTAAAAACGCCAGGTTCCGCACAAAGCTCTATCACCTTACCCTGTTCAACTATCATCATACATTGGCCGTCTGCCACAGCTATACCGGACCCGTCAGTTATTATATTACTCTCTCCCCGCCTGTTTGATGATCTTCCTGATACTCTCTTTTGTCCTTTCACAGCAAGAATATCAGCATCTAAGGAATCACAGTAAAAATAATCCTTCCACTGATCCGCCAAAGTTCCGCCTATTGCTCCTACGGCTGCTTTAATAAGTCCCATTTTTCTTCTCCTTTTTCAGTAACATGAAACTTTAACAGAAAATTCTATAATTTATTTTACAATCTTTTATGGATTATGTCCATTCAATTAAATCAGCATATCACTGGATTTATACGAAACCATAGACAGCAAAAAACCGCCGCTTCGCATTTTCCGCGAAACGACGGTTTTTAAAATTCTTAATAAACCTATTCGTCTCTGCTCTTGATCTTAGCAGATTTACCTGTTCTTTCACGCATGTAATGAAGTCTGGCTCTTCTGACTTTACCATGTCTTACGACTTCGATCTTCTCAACGAGAGGTGAGTGTACAGGGAACGTCTTTTCAACGCCTACTCCTGAAGCTATTCTTCTTACAGTGAAAGTCTCACCGATTCCTCCGTTCTGCTTCTTAAGAACAAATCCTTCGAATATCTGAATTCTTTCTCTGTTGCCTTCCTTTATTTTAACGTGTACCTTTACGGTATCTCCAACGTTAAATGCAGGGACATCAGTCTTCATGTATTCTTGTACGACTGAGCTTAATACATCCATTGTTTTTCCTCCTTCCCTCCAAGACGTTCGTGGTCACGTCGGCTTTAAACCGTGAATCCAGAGGACCGCCCGTAATCAAGCTTTTATATTATATACTAACATCCTTTCTATTGCAAGAGTTTTGTTTCATGCTCTCGGATGAGTTTTATCGTATACATCTTTTATACGGCTTTTAGTCGCTGACAGATATACCTGTGTCGCTGATATGTCTTCATGTCCCATCAATTCCTGAAGCGATTTCAGGTCTGCTCCGTTTCTCAGCATATGCACCGCAAATGAATTCCTTATCACATTAGGTGTAAGCTTATGCTCTATTCCCGCCTCTTTTCCATATTCCTTTAAAAGCTTCCAAAGGCCCTGGCGTGTTATCCTCTTCCCGTAATAATTGAGAAAAAGAGCTTTTTCTTCTGCATTGCCTTTAAGAAGGCTGTCCCGCGCATCATATATGTATTTCTCCATCGCAGCTCTCGCAGGTCTTCCCAGCGGGACTATCCTTGCTCTGCTCTGGTCCCCTGCACATGTGATGAACCCCATGCGCAGATTTATATCCTCTACATTCGCCTCGATCAGCTCGCTTACTCTTATTCCCGTAGCGTAAAGAGTTTCAAGTATCGCCTTGTCTCTTATCCCCTTGATACTGTCATCCGGGACTGAGAGCAGTCTGTCGATTTCTTCTATCTCCAGATATTCCAGCTCTTTTCTCTCTATTTTAGGAGATTTTATATTGGCCGCCGGATTGTTTGCTATCATTTCCTGCTGTATCAGATAATTAAAAAAAGCTCTTATAGATGCCAGCTTTCTGTTTACTGTCGCCGCCGATTTCCCGGCATTTTTAAGATGATGCAGGAACGCTATGATTTCCGTACTCGAAACATTGAGAAGATCTGTCATTCCTCTTACGCCTTCAAAAGCTATGAATTCCGTGACGTCTCTGTTGTACGCCTCTGTCGTATTTTCAGACATATGTTTCTCTTTTTTTAGATAATCAACGAAATCTTCCGTATACATACTCTCTTTCGATTGTCCTTCCAATATTTTTGTTTTTATGTAAACATTATAAACTACTATCATATGGTTTACAATAATATTTTCTCTATTAAAATAAATTCAAGTAATCAGATGTCATACTTGAATATCTTGCCGCATATTTTATTACTGAACTGAAAGGGGACATACTTATGAAAAAAATCGGTCTGATATTGATATTTATTTTTCTCACCGGATTGTTCTCCGGTATTTTTTTCAGCACCAATATCTCAAATGAAAGCAATCAAACGCTGTCGTCTTTCCTTATGTCAGGAATGTCTCCTACAGACTCCGGCTTTTTCGAAATATTCGCAGGATCTTTTTTGTCAAATGCGCTCCTGTTTCTTATCATGATGCCTGCTGCTTTCACTGCGATACTTAGACCTGTACCATTTTTGATACTTTGGTACAAAAGTTTTGCCATAGGATTCTGCAGCGGATTGGTTTACATAAACTATGAAGAAAATGCTTTCGCCATCTCACTGATCAAACTTTTTCCTCAAAATCTGTTTTTCATTCCCGCTTTCATACTCTTTACCGCAGCTATAATAAAATTTCACAGTATCGATCGCAGAGATATTGGTCTTAAACTCGGCAGAAATTTAAATATCAGCGCATCTGCTGTGATTTTTGCAGCTGCCGTAATCCTTCTTACGATCGGCGCTGCGGCAGAAGCTGGTTTTCATCAAGTTGCCCTTTAGCCATCATAAGGGCAGCCACAGTTTTAGCGTCGATAAGTTCACCCTTTTCAGCCATTTCATATATCTCATCAAAGGGATATTCGATCACGTCAAGAGCTTCGTCTTCATCAAGCTCCTGATCGCCCGCTGTAAGACCTGTCATCGCATAGATATATATCACTTCTTCCGAATATCCCACACTCGTGTTTATCTTTCCCAAAAGCTGTACATTTTCAGCCCTGTATCCTGTTTCCTCTTTAAGCTCCCGAACAGCAGCAAGCACCGGTGAAGTTTCATTTTTATCTATCTTGCCTGCCGGTATTTCAAGAACCGCCTTTCCACAGGCATATCTGTACTGCTTTACCATGATAACGTTGCCATCATCTGTGACAGCTACCATAGCTACAGCTCCGTTATGCTCAACTATCTCTCTGTAAGCTTCGCCTTTGACCGCAGTTACTTTATCCCGCCTCACATTTAAGATAGCCCCTTTGTATATCACTTCACTGCTTATCTTTTTCTCCTCAAAAATCATCGCTTTTCCTCGCTCATTTCGATAGATCTGTCTACAGCCGCCTGAAATCCTTCCCTGACCTTATCCATAAAACCGTTTTCCATCAGCTTATTGACTGCTTCTATGGTCGTACCGTTCGGAGAACATACATTTATTCTGAGCTGTTCTAAGCTTTCATCGCTTTCAAGAGCCATTTTCGCCGCACCAAGCACGGATTGAGCTGCAAATATCTTTGCTTTTTCTTCGGACATCCCGTTTTCCACAGCTCCTTTAGCCAGCGCTTCTATATACATATATGTATATGCCGGACTGCTTCCGCTCACTCCTGTTACACAGTCTATCAGCTCTTCATCCACTTCCTCAGCCCTTCCGACAGATGTAAAGATCTTCATCGCTTCTTCAAAATTTCTTTCTGAAGTATTTTTATTCCTGCATACGGCTGTCATAGCTTCTCCAACTTTTGCAGGCGTGTTGGGCATTATTCTTATTATCTGAGCATCCTCGCCGAGAATTTTCTCAATAAATTCGATTTTTATTCCCGCAGCCATGGAAACTATCAGCTTTTCATTGCTATATGCTCCTTTAAATCCTTCAAGTACTGATCCTATTATCTGCGGTTTTACCCCAACTACTGCAATATCAGCATTTTTGACCAGATAATCTGCATTCTCATAAAGAGAAATATCAGCAAACTCTTCCTTCAGATGTTTTTTTGTTTCCTCATTTTGATCGCATACGAGGATCTCATTCCCCTCTGCAGCCCCTGAGTTGATATATCCGGAAAGTATGGCTCCTCCCATATTCCCCGTACCTATAAATCCTATTCTCATATCAGCACCATCCGTTTCTTATATATCAAATATCCTATTTACCTATTGTTCCGATAAAGAGCGTACCCTGTGCAGTTCCGGCAAGGCTGTCCTTTATTATATCTTTTTTAGAACCATTGAGAAGTATCATAGGTATGCCGAATTTGTTCACCATGGACGCGGCCTCTATTTTTGAACTTATGCCTCCCGTACCAAAGGAACTGGTTTTCCCTATCTCTATCGAGCCTGCAAGTCTGTCGGCATTTTCAACAAGCTCTATCAGCTTTGCATCTCTGTTGCTCTTAGGATCCGAATCGAACACACCGTCTATATCGCTCAGTATTATCATTAAATCTGCATTCCAAAGGCTTGCCGTCAGAGCCGCAAGAATATCATTATCTCCTATTTTTATCTCGTCTACGCTAACACTGTCGTTTTCATTTATTACAGGAACGACACCCTCGTCTATAAGTGTGAACATGGCATTCCTTATATTCAGTGTTCTGTGGGGATCATCGAAATCATCCCGCGTCAGCAGTATCTGCGCCACGTGCATATCATAATCGGCAAAATACTCTTTATACGCCATCATGAGTTCCACCTGACCTATGGCGCACAATGCCTGCCTGTAATTGATATCTTCCCTTCGGCTCCACTTGTTTATGGCTCCGACTCCGCAGATGCCTGCTCCCGAAGATACCAGTATGACCTGCTTTCTCATATCAGTCAGCTCTTTCACCTGCTCCACTATGTTATGTATCACGTCTTTATTGACAGAGCCTTTTTCATCCGAAAGAACATTGCTTCCGATCTTTATCACTATTTTTCTACTGTTACCGATAGTTTCTTTTAACTGTTCCATATCTATGCCTCCCGCTGATTTTAAATTATACAACAACTGCAAAAAAAGGTAAAGAGAACAAAGCGTTCAGATGTCTTCTGTAATAATAAAAAAGGCCGTCACATGATGATATACACATGTGAGCAGCCTTTCTTCCCGTATACTTTCGCATACCTTATCTCGGCTCTACGATGAGTTTTATAGCAGTTCTTTCTTCCCCTTCAATCTCTATATCCGTAAATGCCGGCACAGACACAAGATCTATACCTCCCGGTGCTACGAAACCTCTCGCTATAGCTATAGCTTTCACCGCCTGATTAAGCGCTCCGGCTCCTATAGCCTGGATCTCCGCACCTCCCTTTTCTCTTAGTACTCCGGCCAGTGCTCCTGCTACTGAATTTGGATTTGATTTAGCTGATACTTTTAGGATTTCCATATTTGATTCCTCCCTAATCCATAAAAAATTACATATTATGCTTTAAATTTTTTCGGGTTTTCCCTCTTCTAAATACATTATATAGTCCTCTTTTATTTTTTTACATTCCTTTCCTTCGACAAATTATTACGCCTTTCGTCATTAAAAAGTTTTTTACTCATTTTTTCGACTTTTACTTGATTTTTAATACAAATTATCCTATACTTTAACTGTGGTTATCCCCCTGATAACCTCATTAATCTCTAATCCCAATACCCCTTTTAACAAAAGCGACCAGTTCTGGTCGCTTTTGTTTTACGCTCCTTTTTTCTGCATCATATATTCCTATTTTTTTCTTTAACTTGAAAGTACACCTTGTTATAATAAAGCTATGAAATATGTGACAAAACCTTTTAAAGAACAAATATACAGCAGCAGCGTTTTAGATTTTTATTTCAGCGATATGAAAAAAGGAACGCTCGATATAGAAACTACCGGCCTCGATCCATCAAAAAACAAATTCATACTGGGCGGACTCTGTTCCTTCGGCAGCAAACAGATGCGCCAGGTTTTTGCACAGTCCAGAACAGAAGAACGCGATGCCATTGAACGTTTTATTCATGAAATGTCGCAGCTCGATATGGTCATAACGTACAACGGCAGACATTTCGACATACCGTTCATAGAAAAACGATTCACAAAGTTTTTTGATGAAAAACTTTCCATGCCCTACAACCTGGACCTGTATCTCGTTCTCAACGGACACTCTCCCATAAAAAAATTCGTGCCGAATTTAAAACAAAAAACAGTCGAAAATTATATGGGACTATGGCAAAGCAGAACAGATGAAATATCAGGGGCAGAAAGCGTAGAACTTTATAATACATACGAAAAGACCGGCAGAGAAGACCTTGAATCAAAAATACTTCTGCACAACAGCGATGACGTGATACAGCTTACACGCCTTCTTAAAGTCATAAGCAAAAGTGATTTTCACAAAGCCATGTTCTGCCTGGGGTTCCCGGCAGGGCCTCTAACAGTGAACAAGATCTCTTTTCAAAGGGATTTCATGACCGTATCGGGGATACAGCGAAATATTTCAATAAATTACATAGGATTTGAATTTAAAAATTATCCGGTTGAAATACATTTTGATTCAAATAAATCAGCTTTTTCACTTAAATTTCCCCTCATAAAAGATAAGGATATGCTGATAGCGGATCTTGATGCAGCCGGTATAGACAGTGCAGAATTTGAAAAATACCCGAATTACGGAAGCGGATTCATTGTACTTAAAAACAATTCAGGTATAAATTATATGGAGACAAATCATTTTGTAAAAAATTATATACGATATTTCCTCGGAAATATTTGATAAAGAGTTGAAGCTCAAAAAGAAAGGATGTTTTTATCATGGATTTTACAGACAGTATACGGAAAGTGAAAAAAGACAGTTTTATTATGGCTTCTCTTCCTGAAAAAGTAAGGAACAACGCATTGGAAAACATTGCACATGCACTGAAAAACAACAAGAAAGCCATATTCGAAGCTAATCAAAAAGATCTTGAAGCCGCGAAAAAATCTTCGCTTCCCGCTCCGATAATAAACCGTCTTGTATTCGACGATCACAAAATGAAAAGCTGTACTGACGGTATCTATGACCTGATAGATCTGGAAGATCCTCTGTTCAAAGATCTCCTTAAACGAGAACTTGACAAAGATCTGACTCTTACAAAAACAACTTGTCCCATAGGTGTCATAGGTGTTATTTTCGAATCGAGACCCGATGCTTTAGTACAAATAGCGTCTCTGTGCGTAAAAAGCGGCAACTGCGCTGTGCTTAAAGGGGGCAGCGAAGCAAAAAACACAAACAAGATCCTTTTCGATACTATATACGAAGCTGCGGTAAGATCCGGACTTCCGGAAAACTTCGCACTGCTTATAGAGGACAGAGCCGAAATAAACGAACTTCTTAAATGTCACGAATACGTGGATCTTCTCATTCCAAGAGGATCAAATCAATTCGTACAGTACATAATGGAAAACTCAAAAATACCTGTGATGGGACATGCTGACGGCATATGCCACATATACGTCGACGGCGCTGCTAATATCGAAAAAGCAATTCCTGTAATAATAGATTCAAAGATCCAGTATCCAGCTGCATGCAACGCAGTGGAAACACTGCTTGTTCACAAAGATATTGCTGACGTACTGATACCCGCCCTTGCGGATGAATCGAAGGACCGCATCGAATACAGAGGCGATGCCGGCTGTGTAAATCTCATATCCTGCACTCCTGCCGATGAAAATGATTTCGAAACGGAATACCTTGACTGTATATTGTCCATAAAGATCGTAGACAGCATAGATGAAGCCATAGATCACATAAACACATACGGCTCTCATCATACCGACTGTATCATAACAGAAGATAAAGATTCAGCTGATAAATTTATGTCTCTTGTAGATTCTGCCGGCGTATATCAAAACTGTTCCACGCGGTTTGCTGACGGTTTTCGTTACGGGTTCGGTGCCGAAGTCGGCATAAGCACGGGAAAACTTCATGCCAGAGGGCCTGTCGGTCTCGATGGACTTGTTACATACAAATACAAACTCGAGGGAAACGGACAGATAGTCGCAGATTACGCATCAGGCAAATCCACATTTAAATTCAATGACATTATTTAAACGATGCGCAATAAAAACAACGCAGGCATTATCTAAATCAATGCCTGCGTTTTGCTTTATATTTATGTATCAGATCCCTACAGATCCAGTTTGTAATCTCCGTCTTTTATCTTTCCTGCTTTTCTCAGCATCCTGTCTATAACGAAGGCCAACACTGCCGGAAGAATTATCTGTATGAGAAGGACCTTCCACAGAGTATCGAATGTAAATCCCATATCCGTAAATGTACCTATCTGACCTACGAGCCCTGAAGTTCCCATTCCTGCGCCCACGGCTATATTAGTCATTTTAAGGACGCATGTTGATACAGGACCCAGTATAGCCCCTGCCAGCGTTGCCGGCACAAGTATCCATGGATTCTTTATTATATTTGAAACTTGAAGCATAGAAGTTCCTATGCCCTGAGCAACAAGACCGCCGATCCCGTTCTCCTTATAGCTGGCAACGGCAAATCCCACCATCTGGGCGCAGCACCCCACTGTTGCCGCTCCGGCTGCAAGGCCTGACAGATCCAGCATTATACAAAGCGCAGCGCTGGAAATCGGAGCAGTGAGTACGAGACCAACTATAACTGATATAACTATTCCGAACACAAACGGCTGCCATTCCGTAGCCGTCATGATCAAATCACCCAATTTGACCATGCACCAGCCTATAGCCGGACCGAACAGCTTCGCTCCCACAGCACCCATTATAAGTGAAACCGCAGGCGTAACCAGAATATCTATCTTAGTCTCTTTAGATACCATTTTTCCAAACTCAGTACTCAAAGCTACCGCTATGAACGCGCCCGCAGGACCTCCTGCGAAATCTATACCAAAACCTGTCATCGTAGCGCCCATCATGCCGGTAACTACACCCGTGAACAGAACCAAAGGCGGTGCTTTGAGACTCCAGGCTACAGCTGCACCGATAGCCGCACCCATATATGCCTGAGCCTGAGCCCCTACTTCAACAAAAAAAGATGAAACAGCATTTTCGCCAAAAATATTTGCTGTCTGCTCACCTATCGTATCAAATATAACTCCGATAAGAAGAGATGCAAATAATCCAAGCGCCATAGCTGAAAGAGCATCCTGAAGATAACGTTTTGCAGATATCTCTATATCCTTTCTTTTAAAAAAGCTTGTCTTTTCTTTTTCTTCCATTTTATTACCTCTTATATGCTTATAAATAACCGACTCATAGATTGTATCAGGCAAGATGACAGGTGTCAAGACACTTATCATGTTATTTGAATTGTCAAATTAAATATGTTATCATGATTTTATCCCAAAGCAGGAGGAAGACATAATGCCTGACAATAACATTACATCTCATGAAACAAACACCGAAAAAAGACGCCAGATGATATACGAATATCTCAAGACTGCTGATGCGCCTGTAACTGCATCCAGGCTTGCATCTCTTTTTTCCGTAAGCAGACAGATAATAGTAGGTGATATTGCAATACTCAGGGCATCCGGATGCAACGTTACAGCTACGCCAAAAGGGTACATGATGGATAAAGAAAAAACTTCTTCGTCCCAACTTCAAGTAGGAATGATCGTGTGCAAGCATACACCTGAGCAGCTTCGTGAAGAGCTGTATACCATCGTAGATTTCGGAGCAACAGTGATAGACGTTACGATAGAACATGCAATATATGGAGAAATATCCGGAAGTCTTGATCTTTCATCAAGATACGATGTTGATCTGTTCATAAACAAAGTTGAAAAGGAAAAAAACTCAGCCCCCATAAGCTGTTTGACAGACGGAGTCCATATTCACCGCATATCATATAAAGACAAAGAGACTTTTAACATGATAAAAGCCTCTTTGAAATCAAAAAATATACTTATGGAATGAAAAATTCATTTGTACGGATCAATAAATAATCGAGAATCATTCATGTGCTTTGATACTGCTGATAATAAATATGATTCCGCAGACTATATATGCTGCCGCCCATACAGTTATACTGTTAAAATCTCTCATCAACGCCAGACCCAGAATCCCTCCCGCTATATAAAAAGCGGCTGATAAAAATACAGTATTTCTTTCTTCGTCTGCCGTCAAAATCACAATTACCCCTGCTACAAGTGCATACACCGCCATCAATATTATGGCAGAAAAATCAAAGTACCCATAGGCACCTATTCCGCTTTCCATCAGCATTACGCACAAATATAACATCACAAGAAATGCCATAAAAAACGAAACGATGCCAAGTGTTAATTTCAAACTTCTCATAGCTTCTTCTCCTTTATAAATGTGAATTCGCTTATTATAATACTACTTTGCGCAGACGATTTGTAGTGCTGACAGCATAAAAACACATCCGTCAGCCCAGCGTCCTATTCTATTATCGAAAGTCCTTCTCTTTCCAATATGATATTCAATTCCACCACATCATCTATACCTTGGTTGACTGCTATTATTATCCTTGCATCTCTTTCATCTTTAGGATAAAGCACACCTTGTTTTGAGATTTTAAGCGCCCTGTTTATCTCACTGTAGTTCATGCCCATGGCTATGCACAATGCTATTATTTTGTCTCTTCCGGGGTTTCTGTTTCCGTTTATTATATTGTATATGTAGTTCCTGCTTATATTGCTCTTCTGTATTATCTGTGAAATTTTAAGATCTTTAGTCGATATGTATTCATTAAAATATTCCGAAAAACTTGAGACTTCTTTTTGAGTGTATTTTCTGATATAATTTTCCGCGTCTTTTTCAGATCTTATGCTGCATATTATATCTTCCAATTTACCTGTTTTTATTTTACTGGTCCCCATATCAACGCCTCCGTATAAATTTATCATTACTTATGATATAATAATAAATATATGACTGCAACACTCTAAGAAGATAAAATAGTAACGCTCTAAGAGGTTTAAAATGCAGATAGAAGATAAAGTTTTACTTTCGTTTTATAAAGAAATAGATCAATTTAATAACCATTCGAATATATCGATAGTGCAGCATATAGAAACAAAAAAGATATATGTAAAAAAGGTTCTTTCCGTATACGATAAAAATCTTTATTTCACTTTAAGTGAGCTTGCTTTCCCCGGTATTCCAAAAATCATTATGTTGGTGGAAGATGATAATAATCTCATAGTTATAGAAGAATATATAAGCGGAGATTCTCTTGGCGATTATCTTGATAAAAACGGTCCCTTGGATCCAAAAACCTCCATAACTGTGATCAACCGTTTATGCAATATCCTAAACAGGCTCCACAGTCTCGATCCTCCCATAATACACAGAGACCTGACTCCATCTAATATAATGCTTTCTTACGATATGAATGTCACTCTCATAGATTTCAACGCTTCAAAATTTTTCAGAACAAATAAAAGTCGCGATACTATTCCTATGGGAACTGTCGACTATGCTGCTCCTGAACAATATGGATTCAGTCAATCTGATGCGAGGACCGATATATACGCTCTCGGCATAATACTCAATACGATGCTTACAGGAAGCATACCAAAAAATGGAGTATATCCTGACCGAAGGATATCTTCTGTAATATCAAAATGTATAAGCATAGATCCTGACAAAAGATACAACTCCGTAAAAAAATTTCAGAAGGCGCTTAAACGTGCAGAGCGAAAATATTCGAAATCGCCTCCGTACATACAACATATGAAGAAGAAAAAACTCACCAAATTTCTTCCCGCTGCCGCAATATACATATCTGCCGCGATCGTTTCTATTGCGCTGAGCTGCGGAAACAGCGAAAAACTTTCCATACAGTTCATACACCACATTTCTTCATCATTTGCTCTTGTCATACTGGCATTTCTGTCATTTGGCTATACGGATATCGCCAAACGCCTTCCGGTAATACGAAGTAATAAAACAGCAATAAAAATAACAGGAATAATGATCTGGTATATTATCATTTTTACCGCTACTTCTTCCTTTCTCGCCTTACTGCTGTACATTTTTAAGTTTCTGATAATATAGAAAGCAGGCTATGATCTGATCAATGCCTGCTTTTTATATTATTGCTTTATATACTTTTATCTGCCTGTCTCCGCCAACACTAAATTATTCAGCTTCGATCAGAGTTATCAAATCTGAGAATATGCCGTAGCCTGCCTGATCTACTTCGGGAGATTCTTCAATAAGCGTCACAGTACCCATGAGATCGGTAGTAAGCGAAACTGCCAGCGATGTACCCGTTACCGCTGCATAGGAGTCCATCTTGCTTATTTCCTCAGGCGCTATTTTTACGCATGTTTTTCCGTCCTTCATATATGCCCTGCACATAAGCTTTATTACATTTCCTCTGGATGCCGCTTCATCTATCTTTTCTTTAGTTATTCCGTCTATACCCGTTATATCCACATCAGCAGGAGTAACATCTGCATCCATTATGGCATTTGCCAGGACTACCATCTTAGCCGCGGCCTCTTTTCCCATCATATCGTTTTTAGGATTTGCCTCGATAAATCCTCTTCTCTTGCTTTCGCTTACGATATCCTTGACTACTTTACCCTGTTCAAGACCCTGGAGTATGTAGTTTGTAGTGCTGTTCAGTATGCCCTTTATCTCCGTTACACGGCACATTTTAAAGCATTCTCTAACCATCTTGAATATAGGAGCACCATCCATTACAGCCGTCTCAAATAAAAGCTTGCAGCCGTTCTTCTTCGCCAGATCCTTAAGCTCTCTGTAATGCCATGCAAGAGGTCCTTTATTGGCACATATTACATTTTTACCTCTTTTAAGAGCTGTTTTTATATGTTCAGTGGCTATCTGCCCTGTGGAGAATTCAAGCGGTGTCATCTCTATCAAAACATCATAGTCGACCGCTTTTGCAATATCTACAGAATTTTTATGTATCATCATCTCTCGTGATTTTGGGAGCACGCCTGTTTGCTCTACGTTGCTCAAAACTCTTTCCAGGTCTATTCCCCATGCATCTACGAGATTTCCTCTCGTTTTGGTAGTGATAGCTACGACCTTGACCGATGTATCATATATTTTTTCTATTTCATCTTTCTTTTCTATAAGTATTCTTGCAAATGACTGGCCTAAACTGCCAAATCCCAGCAATGCCACATTTATCGTCTTCATAAATATTTTACTCTCCTTAAAAATTTATACAATCTACAAAGTAATTATAGTTTTTTTTATTTATCTATGCAATACTTTATGAAATCTTTGTTTTATTATTATTCGTCATCGTTTTCACTTACTGCAGCCCCTAGATTTATTGTAGACTTTTCCAGTTCCATTACCATATTATTTATCTTTGCCAGTTTTTCCGGTGATGTTTTTTCATTTACCGCAAGCTTCGCATTGTACAGTATATCTTCTATCCTTCTGTGTATATCCGAAAGAGTCTCGTTTGTGTTATTTATGGTCTCATCGTCTATATAGTCGCTGAGCATATCCCTTTCTTCAACTATCTCATCCTTTTCAAGAACGAATTCACTGTTTCCTCTCACCACCACAGGCTCATATCCGAATTTATTTTTGATCGTTTCTGCAAAGGCCTCTTTTGCATCCTGTTCTCCATGCACTAAAAATATATGTTTAGGTTTCTTCTGAAAACCTCCTATCCATACCAGCAATCCGTTTTTATCCGCATGTCCCGAAAAACCCTCCAGATTGTGTATATGCGCATTGACTTTTATTTTTTCTCCAAAAAGAGTAACTTCTTTCGCACCGTCGATAAGGTATCTTCCCAAAGTTCCCTCCGCCTGATATCCTACGAAAATTATGCTTGCTTTGCTGTTCCACAGATTATGCTTCAAATGATGCCTTATACGGCCAGCTTCGCACATTCCGCTCGCCGATATTATGACTTTCGGTTTCGTATTCGCGTTAAGCTGTATGGATTCTTCGCTGGTTCTGGTGAATTTAAGATTTTTGAAATCAAGAGGATTGTCTCCTTTGGTTATATATTCTTTCATCTCATCGTCAAATACCTGAGCGTTCCTCTTGAAAACCTCAGTAGCTGTAGTAGCCATAGGACTGTCCACATATACCATTATGTCTTCAAAATCTTTTCTGTATTCACTATCGCTGTCATATACCTTGTTAAGCTCATATATCAATTCCTGTGTCCTTCCGACTGCAAAGGAAGGTATTACGGTCGTCCCTCCTCTTTTAGCTGTATCCCTTATGATATCCATAAGTTTTTTCACATCCATAGAATTTGACGGATGTACACGATCTCCGTACGTCGTCTCCATTATCACGTAATCAGCTTTTTTTATTATGGTAGGATCTCTCAGTATAGGCCTGTTCATGACCCCAAGATCTCCCGAAAACACTATCTTTGAAGTATTTCCGTTCTCTGTCACCCACAGCTCTGTTATCGCTGATCCTAAAATATGACCTGCATCATTGAAAACTATTTTCATCTCTTCATTCAGCTCTATAAGCTGGTCGTATAAAACAGGTCTTACAAACTTCAATGAGTCAACTGCATCATTGTAGGTATAAAGAGGTTCTACAGCAGGCCTCCCTGCTCTTTCATTTTTCCTGTTTTTCCATTCAGCTTCTTTTTCATGGATATATCCGCTGTCTTTAAGCATTACATCCAGAAGATCTGCCGTCGCATCCGTACAGTATATATCGCCTTTAAACCCTCTTTTTACCAGAAGAGGTATCCTTCCGCAATGATCTATATGCGCATGACTCAATATCATACAGTCTATCTCTGTCGGATCAAACGGGAATTCCTCATAATTAAGCGCTTCCTGCGCTTTTCCTCCCTGAAACTGTCCGCAATCAAGCAATACTTTATGGTTTTCTGTGATTATAAGATGGCAAGAACCTGTAACTCCGCTCGTCGCTCCGCAAAACTGTATTTTCATATGTTTCCTCCTTATTGCGACAATACCGTTCCTGATTTTATTATACCTGTCTACGAGGCTCTTTTCCATTGATTTTGCTCCCTTTGCATCAAAATCTTATTTAATATGCTCGATTTTTTCAAAAACAGCAAAAGACTGCCGAAAATCGGCAGTCTTTTTATGAAGTAAGCCTAAGTGTAGTTTTGACCTATTCATACTTATGTTTCATTGCGATATCTACGTGAGGTCTTCCTTCCTTCCACTTTATCTCTCCCGGAGTTATGCAGCCCTGTACAGGACATACATTGAGGCAGAGATGACATCCAACGCAGTTATCGTTGAGTTCAGGTCTTCTCTTCTCTTCATTCCAGTCGATCGCCTGATGAGCAGCATCGAAGCAGGATACATAGCATCTTCCGCAGCCTATGCACTTATCTTCATCGAAGTTAGGCAGAAGTTTAAAGTCTCTGTTGAGTTCTTCTGCAGGTATGATGTTAGGAAGAGCAATGCCTATGAAATCTTCAAGACTGTTGTATCCTCTTTCATCCATGAAGTGCATGAGACCTGAAGCCATGTCTTCAACGATTCTGTAACCATACTGCATGATAGCAGTAGTTACCTGAACGTTTCTGCATCCCAGAGCAAGGAATTCAGCAGCATCTCTCCACGTTTCTATACCGCCGATACCGGACATTTCGAATCCATGTCCGAAATCGTATTTGCCGCCCTTTACCATTTCCTGCAGCTGAGCATCCTGAAGGACCTGAGCACAGAATCTGAGTGCGATAGGCTTTACTGCAGCTCCGGAATATCCCGATATTGAGGATTTACCGTTTACTACAGGCATAGCCGTCATATTTTCAAAATCTATATTAGTAATGGATTTTATCGTATTTATAGCCGATACAGCAGCTGCGCCACCCTTTATAGCTGCTCTTGCATGTTCTTCCATGCTCTTGCAGTTAGGTGTCATCTTTGCTATGAACGGAATATCAGTAGTTTCTGCAACAGCTCTTGAATACTTTTCAACCAGCTCATTGTTAGTACCTACGTCAGATCCCATTTCATGAGATGTCATCTGAGGACATGAGAAGTTACCTTCGATAAGAGGTACTCCGCATTCGTCGCACATTTTAGCAAGCTGTCTCCATTCTTCTTCAGTAGAGCCCATGATCGATGCTACCATAACATGGTCAGGATAATCTCTCATAAGCTTATACATGTTTTCAAAGTTAACTTCAGTCGGTTTGTCGGAAATCTGTTCCATGTTCTTAAATCCAACCCAAGGGAGTCCCTCCTTGTTCGTCTGGTCGAATCTAGGTGAACATTCGTCTGCTACAAATATACCTATAGTTTTGTAGAAAACGCCGCCCCATCCTGTTTCAAAACATTTAGCAACCATTTCGTAATTGCTTCCAACAGGGGATGATGAAAGGAAGAACGGATTCTGACACTTAACACCTAAATAATCTATTGATAAATCTTTCTTAACTGCCATTCTATTTCACTCCTTTCTTTTCCAGGTATGCAATCATCGATGCCGCAGCTTCCTTACCGGCTGCTACAGCTTCTACAACTGTTTTTCCGCCGTTTACGATATCTCCGGCAGCGAAAACGTTTTCTACATTTGTAGTACCGTCTTCAGCAGCATCGATAGTTCCCTTTGCTGTCAGGTTTACATCTGCTAAAGCGTTCATATCTTCAGCATTCTGACCTGTTGCGAATACGATAGTATCTGCACTGAGAGTAAGTTTTGCAGCTTCATCTCTGAATCCTGCGAACTCTACAGCTTCAACTTTGCCATTGCCCTTAACAGCTGCAGGAGCCATTCCTGTAGTGATTCCTATTCCGAGTGAAAGTGCATAATGGAATTCAGACATATTGCCCGGAGCTTCTTCCAAAGTTCTTCTGTAAACGATCTTAACATCTTCAGCACCTAACAGTTTCGCTGTTACAGCGCAGTCAACAGTTACATCGCCGCCGCCTACTACGAGTACTTTCTTGCCAGGGGCGAACTTTTCACCGTTTGTTCTTGCTTCCTTAAGGAAATCAACTGCTGCATAAACTCCGTCAAGGTCTATGCCTTCGATCTGAGGAAGATTAGCTTTCCAAAGTCCTGCTCCAATAAATACTGCGTCATAATCTTTAAGATCATCAGCAGTTGCTTTTGTGTTGAATTTGAATTCAACGCCGAGACCTTCTACCTGTGCGATATCATGATCTACTACAGCCTGAGGAAGTCTGCTTGGAACGATTCCATATGTAAGCACGCCGCCTGCCTTAGCTTCTTTTTCGATCACAGTTACTTTGTAACCAGCCTTTGCAAGCTCTGCAGCGCATGCCAGCGAAGCCGGACCTGCTCCCACGCAAGCTACATTTCCAACCTTCTTTTCAGGCGCATTCAAAGTCTTCATTCCGAAAACTTCTTCCTGCTCGATGGCATATCTCTGGAGCTTACCGATTTCGATAGGCTTGTCGATACCACATCTGCTGCAGGCTTCTTCGCAAAGTCTGTCGTAAGGACATACTCTTGCGCATGTTCCGCCTAAAACGTTGTTTTCTCTGATAGTTTCGGCTGCGCCTTTAACATTTCTGAACCTTATTGATCTTATAAATTTAGCAGGGTCAGTTCCTGCAGGGCAGCCTTTGCTGCATGGTGCATCATAGCACAGCAGACATCTTGCCGCTTCTTCCATAGCTGTTCTGTGGGTAAAACCTGCTACGGCTTCAGCAGTGTAATTTGCTTTTACTACTTTACTCAATTTTACTCCTCCTTACGGCATCTCGCCTATGGTTTGTTATAAAAAAGCTGCATTCCCCCAAAGGCTCATATTAAGTCTGTTGAAATGCAGCTAAACCAATCAATTAAACCGTCTTGATGGTTTTAAAACACATGCCTAACCTTCAAATTTTTCGTCAGCTTTGAGCATAGCGTTCAGAAGTACTGTAGCTCCTGATGTGCAGTGTTCAGGTTTTGCATATTCAGGCTCACAATGGGACAATCCGTCTTTTGTCTGTACGAATATCATAGTCGAAGGAATCATGTATGAAATGAACTGCGAGTCATGTCCTGCTCCGGAATGTATAGGCATATTGCTTACGCCTGCTTCGTCAGCAGCTTCCTGTACATAACTTACCAGATCCTTGTTCCAGTATACAGTATCTCTCTTCCAGTTTTCCTGGATCTCGCAGTCGCATCCAGCCCACTTCATTGTAGCTATCTTCTTAACTATATCCATTACCTGTTCAAGAACCTTAGGATCTTCATGTCTTACATCCAGTGAGAATTCTACTTCATCAGGTATTACTGTATGTACACATGGGTGACAGTAAATCTCACCTGTAGTGTATACCAGTTCAGGTCTTCCCAGCTTATCAACTTCGTCATGCAGATAGATAAGAGCCTGTGATGCTGCATAAAGTGCGTCGTGTCTCTTGTTCATAGGGAAAGTACCTGCGTGTGCAGCGAATCCCTTGAATCTGAGTGTATAGTTGAACATTCCAAGTACGCAGTCAACTACACCGATATCTTTTCCGTTGTCTTCGAGGATAGGACCCTGCTCTATATGTGCTTCGAAGTTGCACAGGCAAGTTTCAGGGCTCATTCTGTTAGCTTTATCGCCTTTGTATCCTGATTTTTCAAGAGCTTCTCCGAAAGTCTTTTCGCTGCCTTCATGCTCTTCCATAGCAGGAGTAGCCATCATGTTTTCATATTTGAAGTTCTTTGCGATTTCAGGAGGCAGATAATCATTACACAGTATTCCCGATACCATCATTGCAGGCGGATAAAGTGATCCTTCTTCGTTTGTCATTATGTAAGCAGTCATAGGATGTTTGTGAGGTATCTTCTGTTCAGCTATAGTTTCGAGAACTTCCATAGCACTCATTACACCGAGGATACCATCGTAGTTTCCACCGTTCTTTACTGAGTCGCAGTGCGATCCGGCTATTATTCTCTTTGCATTAGGATCTGATCCCGGAAGAGTAGCATATATATTTGCCAGGTCATCGACTTCTATCTCTGCACCTATAGCCTTCATTCTCTTGATAAACTCTTCTCTTGCCTGTTTAGCTTCAGGAGAGAGCGAATATCTTGTTATTCCACCGTGTCCGGCATCTCCATACTGCGAGAAAGTTTTGATCTTGTCTTTCATTCTTTCCAAACTACACTTATACATAACATTCATCCTCCTTTGTTTTGTAAAACATTCTCGTACTGGTGTGTAACCAGTTACATAACATTATAATAACATATTTTCAGAATATTTCAAGTCATTTTTACAACTTAATGCAAAAATGTATTCGATATATGCTTTTCATTCAAATATGAATATGCCCAAACCCCTATTTTTCAACATTTTGCAACAATTACCATGCAAGTTTTAGTTTTTTGATCGGACACATAAAAGTACATAACCCACATCCTGTACATTTAGTCTCATCGACGTTTATTATAGTTCCATTCCTTGAAATGGCGCCATACAGACAGGAAACTATACATTTATCACATTCTTCCGTACACGGTACTCCCTGTACCGTGCTTACCGCCGGCTCTATCTTCATCTCATCAAATGACTTTAAATTCTCCAATGCTTTATTCTTGACTTTATCTATCGAGGAAAGGCCATGGGTATAAAGCCAGTTTTCCATCTGAGCAAGTATTTCGCCTATGATCCCTCTGCCTTCCGTCATAACAGCAGTACCTACCTGCACCACAGAAGCTCCCATCATCATATACTCTATAGCGCCTTTTGCATCCCTTATCCCGCCTATACCGCAAATAGGTATATCTACAGTCTGCGCTATAGTTGCTACCGATGCCAGACCCAGAGGTTTTATATACTGCCCTGAAATACCTCCATATGTAGAGAGCACCGGCTGCGCCTTTTCTATATCAACTCCCAGAATTCCTCTAACAGTATTTATCGCGCTTACTCCCGATCCTCCTGCCGCTTTTACCGCCTTTGCCACTTTCGATATATTCGTAGTATTCTGCGACAGTTTCACGATAACCGGTATTTTGACATTGGAAACAACTTCCTTAGTCATATCATATACGACATCTGCATGAGAAGCCATTATCTCAAGAGATTCCCACATAGGATTCGACACGGAAATTTCTATGGCATCAGCTCCGAATTTTTCCATCTTGCTTGCAAGATAGGCGATCTCTGACGGCGTATGCGCTGAAACGCTTGCAATAACTACGCCTCCGTTGCTTTTAGCTATGCTCATTTCCCGTTCCCAGCCTTCTATCTGTATATCGCTGTACAGTCTTATGTTCTGTACACCGTTTTCATCACAGGCAATTCTCGGTCTCACGTCGAGCACCGTATCACTCACTATGCTTTCAGTCACTACCGCTCCCGCCCCGGAAGCAATCGACTGCTTTAAAGATTCTCCATCTCTGTTCCAAGGTCCCGCTGCCACTATCACGGGGTTTTTAAGCTCCAATCCTAAAAAATTCGTATTCAGCATCAAAACATTTCTCCAATTCGTTCTTTATGTATACATGATTTTCTTATTCTCAATTTAGTCTGCAATGTGATCTGTCTCGGATTTTCGTAAGATTTATCTTCATCTTCTATCAAATCAAACAGCAGCCTTGCTCCGTATATTCCCATTTTATGAAACGGAAGCTCCACCGTAGTCAGTTTAGGCTCTACCAGATTAGACATCCTTGAATTCCCAAAGCCTGCCACGGCTATATCCTCAGGTATTCTAAGTCCCATATCTTTCACAGCATCCATTGCCCCGTATGCAATTTCATCGCTGGTCGCAAATATGACTCTCGGCGCGTCTGATCCCAGCATTTTTTTAACGCCGAGATATCCGCCCTCTATAGTATTTTCAACTTGTTTGACGTAATTTTCGTTTATCTTGATCTTATTCTCTGCAAGAACGCTTTTATATCCTTCCAGCATATCCAGCGATTCCTGCTCAGGATCATTTCCATAAAGTATCCCTATGGATCTGTACCCATCCTCCACAAGCTGTTTGAGCATACTCTCTGCTCCAAGCCTGCAGTTTACCTTAACAGAATTGAATCCGCTGACATCCTTATTCTCTCCGACCAGTACTATTGGAACTCCTCGCTCTTCTATACTCTTAAGATTTTCCTCCTCAAGGGAAGAAAAAAGAAATATTATACCATCCACCCGTCTTGTCAGAAGCTGTTCCACATACTCAGATTCCATCTTATCGTTTTTTTCTACGTTGCACATGAATACTGTATAGCCTTTTTGTATCGCTACATCTTCCACTCCTTTGGCTATTTCCATATAAATAAGATTAAGTATATGAGGTATTATCAGACCAATGGTCTTCGTCCTGTTGAAATTCAGTCCCTGCGCAAACCAGTTGGGCTTATACTCCGTTTTTTCTATTATTTCCTGTATTTTCTCTCTTGTCTTCGGAGCGACGTTCTCAGGATGGTTGAGGACTCTTGAAACCGTGGCTACCGAAACACCTGCCGCCTTAGCGATCTGTTTTATATTCATAACCGCCCTTCTTTCCGTTTCTCATATTGCAATTATCTCATTATTTTGACAATTTTTCAATATAATCGCATTACATTATTTTGAAATGTTGTCCGAAGCGGCTTTTTCTATTCTTATCTCAGCGGCTCTGGCATGTCCAGCGAGTCCCTCACCTTCAGCAAGATTTGAAACAAGCGGCGCTATTTTTTTCATTCCGTCTGTTGTCATCTCCTGATATGTACATATCTTCGTAAAAGTTCCTACCCATACTCCTCCTGTATATCTGGCAGCCCCGAGAGTAGGAAGCGTATGATTCGTCCCGGAAGCATAATCTCCAAATACTTCCGCCGTATTTCCTCCTATAAAAAGCGAGCCGTAATTTCTAAGAGATGATATGACCTTTTCCTTGAACTCTTCTTCAACGTTCACCTCCAGATGTTCAGGCGCATAGTCGTTTGAATACTCAACAGCTTCTTCGAGACTTTCTGCTATTATAACTTCACCGAAATCTTTCCACGAAATCTCCGCTATATCTCTGGTCTTAAGTGTTTCCAGCTGCTTCTCCACCGATTCGCATACAGCCTTTCCGAATTTTCTGTCCGTCGTTACAAGTATTCCTTTAGCTTCTCTGTCATGCTCCGACTGCGCAAGAAGATCCGCCGCTACAACATCTGCATCTGCACTGCCGTCTGCTATCACAAGCACTTCGCTTGGTCCTGCAACGAAATCTATGCCTACTTTTCCGTAGCACTGCCTCTTTGCTTCAGTGACAAAGCTGTTCCCGGGACCTACTATCATGCTCACGGGAGCTATCTGATCTGTACCGTATGAAAACGCTGCTACGGCCTGAGCACCTCCTATGACGTATATCTCGTCTATACCTGCTATATCCATAGCTACCAGAGTCTTTGGATGTATATGACCGCTGCCTTTAACAGCAGGGGAGCATGCGGCCACTCTTTTAACGCCTGCTGTTTTTGCAGGTATCCCAAGCATCATTGCCGTGGAGTACAGCGGATATCCTCCTCCCGGTACATAGCAGCAGCAGGAATCTACAGGTATTGCCCTGTGTCCCAGATATATTCCTTCCGCTGGAGAAAATCCCTGCAGTTCTCCTATTGTCTTTTTCTGTGCTTCTGCAAAAGCTCTGATGTTTTCAGCTGCCCTTTTCATATCTTCTATATCGCTTTCCGATACGAGCCTGTAAGCATCTTCTATTTCTTTCGCAGCTATTTTTATTTTCCTTCGCTCACAACCATCAAATTTCTTATTGTATTCTATAAGTGCTTCATCTCCGCGCTCAACGACATTTTCTATTATCTTGCTGACGGATTCCCGGAGCACTTCTCTTCCGGCTTCTTCTCGTTTCCTGCTTGCTTTCAATATCTCCATAGTTTATTTCCTTTCTCCGATTTGCTGCTTTATCATAATAAATATATTATCATGTGCGTCCAATGTCAATGTCACCTGTTTTATTTTCTTTTTAAAGAAAATACTATTCCCGCAGCGCATATGATCGTAAATATTATGAAGGATGTGCTTATAACCTTTATAAGGGACTCTGATGAAGCCTGCGACAGAGAAACCCCATCCATATATACATTTACCGTTATCGTCACTATGACCATACTGATAGTATGCCCTATCGATCTCATCGTAGCCAGTATGGATGACGCTGACCCATAGTTTTTTTCTTCAACGAAGGACATCACCGCATTGGTATTAGGCGATGAGAACAGTGCAAATCCCATACCTGTTACAACAAGCGCTATAATTATAACCAGCACAGAGGTGTCCTCTCCTACGAAGATAAATATGAATGTTCCTGCTGCACACAGTCCCATGCCAGCAGACGCAAGCTTAAAAGGAGATACCTTGTCCGACACAGCGCCCATCAGAGGAGAAAAAGCCGCCATGACCAAAGGCTGCGCTGCCATTATAAATCCCGCCGTCTGAGAAGAATAGCCTGCTGTCTCCTGAATATATATGGATATGAGATAACTGACCGCAAACGTAGCTCCATAGTTCATAAGAGCAGCCAGGTTCGAAAAAGCATACCCTCGGTTATCTCTGAAAAGTCTTACGTCTACCACAGGCTCGTCCACGATAAATTCATGCCGTATAAAAATAATACCAAGCATCATACCTGCCCCTGCGATCGCTTTTCCGGCGGTGCTCGACGCCGCTTCAGAAAGCCCGTACATCAGCATTACGATAAAGCCGATGTACAGTACATTTCCTCTCATATCAAAATTCTTCTTCCTGAGAAGACTTTTCCCTGTTTCAGATTTTTCATCCGGAAGCTTTTTCCACGCAATAAAGAAAGAGATCACGGCCAGAATACCGGTAAGTATAAAAATTGATCTCCAGCCTAAATTCTGATTCAGTATACCTCCAATTACAGGGCCTGATGATAACCCTGCATACGTTGAAGCCAGAGAATAACCTATGACCCTGCCTCTGTTTTCCTCAGGAAACGAACTTATGAGGACCGCTGTATTCGTACTGAAAATCATCGCAGCGCCAATGCCCTGTATCATCCTCACTGCCGTTATCATAAACGCTGAAACCGAAAAAAATGCCGCCGCGCAACAGACTGAAAATACTGCAATACCTGTGATCAATATCTTTCTTCTTTCCGTCATATCCGCTATCCGCCCAAAAGGCACGGAAAACGCAGCTACTGACAGCGTATATCCCGTTATAAGCCATCCTACCGCTTCGGCGCTCACATTGAATTCAGCTCCTATATCAGGGATGGAAAGATTAAGTGCACTGCCGGTGAATGTGGTTATAAACGCCGTTATGACTGCTACCGCCAATACTGGTCTGTGTATATCTTTACTCATACGCTTATTATATACCGAATCTTAATTTAATACTAATATATCGCTTTAAATATTCTTATATCACTATACAAATGAAATATTCTTTTCCGTCATCGCTTATCTTCTGAAGAGATCTCTGCACTTTCACTCTTATATTTTCCGGCACTCCTGCTATTTTATTTTCCATCTGCTCCGCTACCATCTCATACAATGACTTCCCGAATATATTAGTATCCCATATGCCATTAGGTGAATTTTCCAGCTCATCCTTAAAGCTTTCAACAAGATCTTCCGATTGTTTTTCACTGCCGACAACAGGAGAAACTTCCGTAGTTATATCAGTCCTTATTATGTGCAGAGTCGGAGCTTTAGCTGTTATCCTGACTCCGTATTTATCTCCCTGTTTAAACACTTCCGGCTCTTGCAGCTCCATTTCGTCGAGCCTCGGCTCGACTATTCCGTATCCCGTCATATTCACCTGCTGCATAGCGCTTTTCAGCTTATCATACTCTTTTTTAGCTTCTGAAAATTCTTTGAGCAGATCAAAAAACTGACGGTCATCTCTCACTTCTTCTTCCATAAGCTCGGTTATGACTCTGTAGTACAGCTCACTGCATATGCTGAGCTTTATATTGGTCTGCCCCGTTCCCATATCTGAATTTTCGATATCGGCACTTTCCACTATCTCCCCGTCCGCCAGAAAACTGATCTGTCTTTTCAGCTCTTCTACTGTATCAAAAGTCTGAGCCCAGCATCTTATATTTTCAATGAGTTCAGATTTTAACCAGTGGGCACTATCAAGACTTTCTATATATCCCGGTATTTCAAAAGATATTTCTTTTACAGGAAATCTTCCAAGTATCTTTCCCATAAGGGAACTTATCTCACTGTTTGAAGCTTTCATACAGTCCATACTTACTACTGGCACTCCGTAGTTTTCTTCAAGTTCATGTGCCAGTTTAAGTGTTTTTTCGTTTTTAGGCTCTACTGAATTTAAAATCACGGCAAAAGGTTTTCTCAATTCAGACAGCTGCTCTATCACGCGCCGTTCCGCTTCCTCATAGCTGCTCCTGCTCACAGTTCCTATGCTTCCGTCTGATGTAACGACTATGCCTATGGTCGAATGATCTTTTATAACTTTCTCCGTTCCTTTCTCTGCTGCCTCGCTGAAAAGCATCCTGTCATCAGCCCACGGAGTATTTACCATTCTTTCCCGACCGTCTTCCATAAACCCTGCCGCTTCGGGAACGATGTAGCCAACGCAGTCTACAAGTCTTACCTTAAGATTCAGACCATCTTCGATATCAAGCTGCACAGCATCTGCAGGAATGAACTTCGGCTCTGTAGTCGTTATGGTCTTTCCCGTCCCGCTCTGCGGCATCTCATCAAGTATCCTCTCTTTTTCATATACGTCTTTCACATTGGGGATTACCATCAAATCCATGAATCGCTTTATAAATGTGGACTTACCGGCTCTGACAGGGCCTACGACTCCGATATATACATCTCCGCCCGTCCTCTTTCCTATATCTTCATAAATGTTCATATTATCCAAAATAAAAACCTCCCCGTGCACTGTACTGTGAATCAATACAGTATACTGAGGAGGTATCAATTTTATGCTTAAATACTTTTATTCTTTTATCTTTCCCCTTAGACTGAATGTCTTTCCCTGAGTTATCTCCACGTCAACGATCTGACCCGTAAGCTCTTCGCTTCCTGCAAAATCCACGAGTTTGAAACCTTCCGTCCTTCCCGTCAGCATATTGGAATCTTTTTTGCTTATCCCGTCCACCAGAACTTTCTCTATCCTGCCTTTATACGCTTCATTTTTTCTCATGCTTTCCGCATTGACCGCTTCCACAAGTCTGTCGAATCTCTCGTGTTTTACATCATCAGGCACCTGATCTTCATACTCTGCCGCAGGAGTTCCTTTTCTCATAGAATACATGAAGGTGAATGCCGAATCATACTTCACTTCTTTCACAAGGCTTATAGTATCTTCAAAATCTTCTTCCGTTTCTCCCGGAAATCCTACGATTATATCTGTACTCATAGTTATTTCCGGCACCGCTGCACGCAGCTTACCCACAATATTCATGTACTTTTCTCTGTCGTACTTCCTGTTCATGCGTCTGAGTACTCTGCTGCTTCCTGACTGTACGGGAAGATGTATGTAATTGCATAGTTTTTCACATTCAGCATATGCCTTAATAAGTTTGTCTGACAGATCTTTTGGATGTGATGTCATGAATCTTATACGCTCTATACCTTCTATGTCGTTTATCCTGTATATCAGTTCTGCAAAATCGCACTCTTTTCCGGATTCATCCATTCCTCTGTATGAATTCACATTCTGACCCAGCAGCGTCACTTCTTTCACACCATCTTTTGAAAGTTTTCTTATTTCCGAAACGATATTTTCAGGGTCTCTGCTCTTTTCCCTTCCTCTCGTATACGGCACGATACAGTACGTACAGAAATTATTGCATCCGTACATTATATTTACGAAAGACTTATGCCTGAACAGTCTCTTTGCAGGCAGCTCTTCGATTATCGTATCGCTGTCTTCAAAAGTCTCGATGACACTGTGCTTTTCCATATAAATGGTTTCCAGAAGCTGCGGAAAGCGATGTATATTGTGAGTTCCAAAGACAATATCAACCCATGGATACTTCTTCTTTATCTCATCGACTATATGCGGCTGCTGCATCATACATCCGCACACACATGTCACATAATCCGGATTTTTTTCTTTTATCTTCTTTAGCTGTCCAAGCGTGCCGAAAAATCTTTTGTCTGCGTGCTCACGTATACTGCATGTGTTGATCACAGTTATATCCGCATCCTCTTTATTTTCGACTTCTACACATCCTTCTTCGCTCAGCATGCCTGATATAGTCTCTGAGTCATGCTCATTCATCTGGCATCCGAACGTTATGATATTGTATTTTCTGCCTTCAAGAAAACTCATATTTCGTCTATCCCTGTTCATGTTTTTTCTCTCTGCCCATGAGTATCTCCACAGCGTCGGCTGCTGTGATCTCACCTCTTATAGCTCTGTATATTGCTTCTGTAATAGGCATTTCCACATTCTCCCGTTTTGCAAGCTCATAGGCTGCTTCCGCTGTGAACATGCCTTCAACTACCATGCCTACTTTTTCTGTTGCCTCATCAGGAGCCATTCCCTCTCCGATCATTATACCGCATCTTCTGTTACGCGAATGTATGCTCGTACACGTAACGATGAGATCGCCGGTGCCGGTAAGTCCTGCAAAAGTTTCAGGTTTTGCGCCGAGCTTCACTCCAAGCCTTGTTATTTCAGCAAGTCCTCTGGTCATAAGCGCTGCCTTTGCATTGTCGCCGAATCCCATTCCATCTGATATTCCGGCTCCCAGAGCTATTATATTTTTAAGGGCTCCTCCAAGCTCCACTCCCGTAACGTCTTCCGTCGTATACACCCTGAATCTGTCCGTCATGAAAGCATCCTGTATTGTCTCTGCAGTTTTTATATTTACCGATGCAGCTGCCACCGTGGTCGGCAGCCTTCTTCCCACTTCCTCTGCATGAGACGGGCCTGACAAAACCGCGTATCTGTCCATATCGAGGAATTCCTCAGCTATCTCAGACATTCTCTTAAGGCTTCCGCGCTCTATACCTTTGGCAACGTTTACCGTTACAGCCCCGTCCTTTATAAAATTCTTTGCAGATGATACTGCTTCTCTGAAATGCTGGGCAGGCGCTGAAAAAAGCACGAGATCAGCATCTTTCAGAGCTTCCCGCTGACTTCCTTCGATCTTAAGATTTTCCGGAAGCGGTACTCCCGGCAGATAATCTTTGTTCTCTCTGTATTCCTCCATGGATCTAAGATGATTCTCATCTATGTCCCATATACTTACATCGATCCCCTTGCCTGCAAGAACCGTCGCCAGAGCGGTCCCCCAGCTTCCTGCACCTATTATACCGGCTTTTTTCATTTCGCATCCTCCCTGTCTTTGCCAGATTTATCGAATATACTCATAACAGGCTCCTCGCCTCTGACAAGTCTAACTATATTGGCTCTGTGCTTTATTATTACTATCAGAGCTAAAATCGTCCCAAATACAACAAAATCCCTTTCCATAAAAAATGATATAAAAGGAAAGCTTGCAGCGCCTAAAATAGAGCCGACAGACATTCTCTTCGTTATAAGCACAAATATCACGACAACAGCCAGAACGCTTAAAGCCATCAAAGGATTCAGGCCCAGCAGCGCTCCAAACGCCGTGGCTACTCCTTTTCCTCCTTTAAACCCGAAAATCACCGGCCATACATGTCCGCAGAAAACAGCTATTACACATACCATGGCCCCCATATCGTCGGCAATGATGCTTCCCATTACGACTGCAGCAGTGCCTTTAAGCACATCGATAACAAGCGTTATCAATCCTGCTTTTTTGCCCATTACGCGCAGAGCATTGGTGGTTCCGGCATTTCCGCTTCCTTCTTTTCTTATATCTATGCCTTTCATTTTCGCCATGATTATGGATGGCGATATATTGCCTATAAGATAGGCTGCTATCGCTGCCGCTATCAGCGGACCGAATCCCGCACCTCCGGTATTGTCGTATATGTACGAGGACATTTCCGTAAAGCTATTCATCTTCCTTTTCTCCTTTTTCTCTGAACACGAATTTAAGTGATGTGCCCTCGAATCCAAACCCCTCTCTTATTTTGTTTTCCAGGTATCTTGCATAGGAAAAATGCATAAGAGGTCTCGAATTTACTTTGAACGAAAACAAAGGCGGTTTTACGCCTACCTGTGTAACGTAGTATATCTTAAGACGTTTTCCCTTGTCTGAAGGCGGCTGTCTCATCATCACCGCATCTGTCACGAGACTGTTGAGCTGTCCCGTAGGGACTCTCATCGCTCTGTTCTCCGCAACGTATTTTGCCATTTCTATCACACTTTGAGCTCTCTGTCCCGTAAGCGCAGATATGAATACCGACGGTGCATACGACATAAATGTCAGTTCCTTTTTTATGTCTTTTCTGAAATCGTTCATCGTATTCGTATCTTTATCTATAAGATCCCATTTGTTTACGACGATCACGATGCCCTTTCCCGCTTCATGCGCAATACCGGCAATCTTTTTATCCTGTTCTGTAATTCCTTCGCAGGCATCTATAACGAGCAGACATACGTCGCAGCGTTCTATAGCTGCTACCGCCCTTATCACACTGAATTTTTCTATATCCTCATTTACTTTGCTCTTTCTCCTGATACCTGCCGTATCTATAAGCAGATATTTTTCGCCGTTCCATTCAAAAGGCGTATCTATGGAATCCCGCGTAGTACCTGCTATCGGGGAAACTATCACTCTATCCTCGCCAAGAAGCCTGTTTATGAGCGATGACTTTCCAACGTTCGGTTTTCCGATTACAGCTATATTTATAGTGTCCTCATCCTCCGTACCTGCTCCCTCAGGAAAGCTTTCGACTATTTCATCGAGAAGATCTCCCAGATTCAGCATATTGGCCGCAGATATAGGTATTGGCTCTCCTATTCCCAGTTCATAAAAATCGTAAAAATCATCGGGAAGTTTGCTCTTGTCTACTTTATTGACCGCAAGTATGACTTTTTTACCCGTTTTCATCAGCATGGATGCAACTTCTCTGTCCGATGCCGTGACGCCTTCCTTACCATCGGTCATAAACAGTATAACATCTGCCATATCCATGGCCACTTCCGCCTGATGCCTCATCTGTGACAGGATTATATCCTTGCTGTCCGGCTCTATACCTCCTGTATCAATAAGGGCAAAATGTACGCCTGACCATTCGGCTTCCGCATATATCCTGTCACGGGTCACTCCCGGCGTATCTTCAACTATGGCTACTCTTCTGCCTACGATTTTATTGAAAAATGTTGATTTTCCTACATTAGGCCGTCCCACTACGGCTACCAGCGGTTTACTCATTGAATATTCCTTTCGCAAATTCCATAGGATCGAATTCTTTCAGATCATCTATACCTTCTCCTACACCGATGAACTTTACAGGCATATCAAATTCATCAGCGACAGTCACTACGATACCACCCTTTGCAGTCCCGTCAAGCTTTGTCAAAATGATACCCGTTATATCAGCTGCTTCTCCAAACTCTTTCACCTGGGATATGGCGTTTTTCCCTGTAGTCGCATCCAGTACCAGCAGATTTTCTCTTGCCGCTTCAGGGTATTCGCGCCCTATGATCTTATTCATCTTATTGAGTTCATCCATAAGATTCTTTTTATTCTGGAGCCTGCCTGCCGTATCGCAGATAAGCACGTCTATATTTTTCGCTTTAGCTGATTGTATAGCATCGTATATCACAGCCGACGGATCTGCTCCTTCTTTATGCTTTATCACATTTACTCCGACTCTCTTTCCCCATATATCAAGCTGCTCTGCCGCTGCCGCTCGGAAAGTATCAGCAGCTGCAAGCATGACTGTTTTGCCATCTTCTTTCAGCTTATGGGCGATCTTTCCTATAGATGTGGTTTTGCCTCCGCCGTTGATCCCTATCATCAGTATCACAAGAGGGTACTCTTTTTTCAGAGCATGATCCTCATTTTTATTTATCAGGCTGGCTATTATCTTTTCAAGTCTGATTTTTATTACTTCAGGCTTAGTCAGATTATTGTCTCTTACTTCTTCTCTAAGCATATCAACTATCCTTTCAGTAGTATCCATGCCTATATCCGAAGTTATCAATATTTCCTCAAGCTCTTCAAGAAAATCCTCATCTATAGATGTTCTTCCAAGCAGAGCATCGCTTATACGCTGTGACATCCTGCCAAAAAACGATTTTTTTTCTCCAAACATATCAATTCTCCCCGCTGCTCATGCGTTTATTTACTTAAATATCGAAACTGTCTCCGAGATCAAGTGAAAGCACTTTGGATACGCCCTTTTCAGGCATCGTCACTCCGTAGATCACATCCGCATGCTCCATAGTAGCTTTCTGATGTGTTACAAGGGCAAACTGTATCCCGGAAAATTTTCTCAGACATTTTATGAACCTGTCTATATTTGCATCATCTAAAGCCGCTTCCACTTCGTCTAATATACAAAACGGCGTAGGTTTTGCCTTGAGCACTGCAAACATCAGAGCTATAGCCGTCAGTGTTTTTTCTCCTCCCGACATAAGGTTGATATTCTGCAGTTTCTTGCCCGGAGGCTGAGCCACTATGTCTATCTCCGCATCGAGAGGATTTTTTTCATCAGACAGTCTCAGTTCGGCATGTCCTCCTCCAAACAGCTCATGAAATTCTTCTTCAAAGTTTACAGCTATCCTGTCGAAGCTCTCCTTGAACTTCTTTCTTATGGTGACATCCATATCGTTTATGATCCTGCTCAGATCATCAGCGGCTTCCTGTATGTCTGCTCTCTGGGATATGAGAAAATCATAACGCTCTTTTACAGTATCGTATTCTTCTATCGCACCTACGTTTACTTCTCCCAGCTCTTTTATCCTGGCTTTTATCTGCCTGTTTTCCTTTACTGCCGACGACATTACGAAATCGCTGTTTTTAAATTCGGCAGCCTGTACATAGGAAACCTCAAAGTCTTCCCAAAGTTTGTTTTTATGAGAATCAAGCTGTGTCTCATTTTTAGCGCATTTTATCTCCAACTCATACTTCTGAGCCTGCATGCTGTCAAGATCCTGCGATAATTTTTCCTTTTCTGAGGATATGGCTTTGCTTTCTTCCGATGCCAGATTTTTTTCTGATGCAAGTCTTTCTATGGTGCTTTCCAGATTTCTTTTCTTTATGCGTATCTCTTCTATTGCTTCCTCTGAATTCCCACCGTTTTCAAGGATTTCTTTTCTTTCATCTCTTATAGTCAAAAGCTGCTTCTTCTTTTCATCAGCGCTTTGCATATATCCGGATAAAGATGCCTCGCTTAACTTCACCATATCCGCAATATTTTCCATTTGTTTCTTCAGCTTTTCCGACTCTATTCGATTCTTCGTTATATCTTCTCTTAAATCTTCGATTTCCCTGAGCTTCGAATCGTGTTTTTCTGCACTCTTACCGCTGCTGAGCTCTGCTTCTTTTAATTTTTCGAGATCCTCGGATATATGCTCCCGTATTTCATTTATCATCCTCAGGGAATTATTTTTTTCAGATTCTATACTGCCAAGCTCTTTTTCAAGTCTCTGCCCGCTGGATTTGATATCGCTGAGCATGGACTCTATCATCTTCATCTCGTGTTCTTTTTCAAACACGAGATTTTCAAATCTGCGAACTCTTTCTTCAGTTTCCGATAAAGACGCAGTAAGCTCTTTTATTTCATCCCTTATCGACCTTATCTGATCTTCGGTATTTTCACAGGCTTTTCTCTTTTCAGCTATCTGTTCGTCCAGAGATGTTATTTCTGCCTTTCTCCCCAGTATGTTTGCCGTTTTGTTTCTGTACCGGCCTCCTGTCATAGCTCCGGCAGAATTTACGACTTCTCCGTCCTTAGTAACGTACCTGAACTCTCTGCTTTTCTTGGACATACGGATCGCGCTGTCCATATCTTCAACTATCGTTACTCTGCCAAGAAGATAATTAACTATTCCTTCATACTTTGGATCAAAATCAACACACTCCGCTCCAAAGCCCACGAATCCTTTTTCTGATTTTAATTTACCATCGTAATGAGCTCTTCCTTTAACCGAACTGACAGGAAGAAAAGTCATCCTTCCGGCGTTGTTTTCTTTAAGAGCCGTTATCGCTCTTTTAGCGCTGGCGTCATCCTCGCATATAATATTCTGCAAAGCCGCTCCAAGCGCTGTCTCCACGGCTATTTCATATCCCTGGGGCACTTTTATCAGATCTGCTACTACTCCATGTATCCCTTTAAGGTTAGATTTCATCACAAATTTGACGGCACCGTTGTAACCGTCATAATTGTTTTCCATCTCCTCTATAGTCTTTTTTCTGGAAGTAAGGCGGCCTTCATGCAGCTTCAGAGCCTCCGTCTCCTTTACTTTTATCTGCTCTTCTGATTTCAGGTCTTCCAGTCTGCTTTTTCCTTCAGCCAGTTTTTCTCTGTCATCTTCAATGCTACGCTTTATGCCGTCTCTTTCCGTCTTGACCCTGTTTAATCTGTCTATATTCTCTCTGTTGCTGTCTTCTCCTGTATTTCTTTCTGAAATAAGGCTCTCTTTTCTCTTTTCAAGGGTTTCCGACAGCATCTCCAGACTTTTTATCTCTGCTCTGCCTGAACTTATCCTTCCCGATATCTCAAATATATCGTTTTTCTGTTCATTCAGACTTTCCGATATGACATTTGCTTCATCTGTAATGCTTTTTAAATTCTCTTCCTTTTCCTTTACTGCGCACTCAGCGTCCAATGACTTTCGTTCAGTTTCTTTGAGCTCATTTGCAAGCTGCTCATTCCTACTCGTTTCAGATAAAATATAATCTTCAAGCTCAGATATCTCTTTTCCCAGTCTGCTCTCATTTTCAGCTATAGCTGAAAGTCTCTCTCTGTCTACCTGTTCTTTATTCACAGCTTTATTGAGTTCATCGACAGTCTCCATCAGGATCTTTCTCGCATCTTCCGTATCTCTTTCGATCTCTGCATTTCTGATCTCCTGTTCTTCTGATTTTCTTTCCAGTTCGCTCCTGTTTTTCTTCAGACCGTCTATATTCCTGCTGAGCTCTGTTATATCCTCTTTTATATATCTGTTTTTAGACTCGATATTTTCTATATTCTTAAGCGTTATGTTTATCTCGAGTTCTTTATATCTTTCTTTTAATTTCAGATATTCTTTCGCCTTTATGCTGTCCTCTTTCAGGCTTCCTATCCGGCCTTCTATTTCCCCTATGATATCATTGACTCTGTCCATGTTATCATTTGTCGATGAAAGCTTTCTTTCAGACTCTGCCTTTTTGTTCCTGTACATTACTATACCGGCAGCTTCTTCAAAGATCTCTCGTCTGCTTTCCGTTTTACTGCTGAGAATATCAGAAATTTTTCCCTGACCTATCAGCGAATATCCATCGACGCCTATGCCTGTATCCATTATCAGCTCTCTTATATCCCTCAGTCTGCACTGACTGCCGTTTATATAATACTCGCTTTCTCCCGATTTGAACATTCTCCTGGTTATGGATATTTCCTTATAATCAATCGGCAGACTTCCGTCAGTATTATCTATAACGAGATTCACCTCAGCCATTCCTCTGGATTTTCTGCTGGAAGTACCGGAAAAAATAACTTCTTCCATCTTGCCTCCGCGCAGCATCTTCGGGCTCTGCTCTCCCAGAACCCATCTTATGGCATCACTTATATTGCTTTTGCCGCTTCCATTGGGCCCTACTATACACGTGAGTCCGTCACTGAATTCTATATTTACAGGCTCTGCAAAGGATTTGAACCCATGCATACCGATTTTTTTAAAGTACATTTATATACCTCTCCATCATCTCCTCAGCCGCCTGCTGTTCAGCCTGCTTTTTGCTCTTTCCCCGTCCCTTCGTCTTTGGTTCTCCGTCCACTTCAAGCTGCACTATGAAGGTTTTATCGTGGTCCGGTCCCATCTCTTTTACAAGTGTATATTTTATATCGGTAATCCCTTTGCTCTGCAGTTTTTCCTGAAGAGCCGTCTTATAATCATTTATGACATACTTACCATGTTTTGCATCGTTTATGGCTTCTTCAAAAAGATTCAGCACTACTCTCTTCACTTCCTCAAATCCACCGTCTATATATACTGCTCCTATAACTGCTTCCATTGCGTCCGCAAGGATCGATTCCCTTGTGCGTCCTCCGCTCTTTTCTTCTCCGTTACCCAGTCTCATATATTCGCCGAGTCCAAGCTCTCTTGCTTCCTTTGCCAGGGATTTTTCACAAACTAAGGCTGCTCTTGTACGCGATAGAAATCCTTCTTCTTTATTTGGAAATATCTTGAACAGCTCCTCCCCTATGATAGCGTCAAAGAATGCATCTCCCAAAAATTCCAATCGTTCATTGCTTTTTTCTTCTCTGCTGTGTTCTTTAACATATGAACTGTGAGTCACGGATGTCAGCAGCAGTTTTTCATCTCTGAATATATAATTTATCTTTGCTTCAAGCTGCTTTATGTCGGTCATTATAAAAATTACTCCTCTTCGTCCTTTTCTATTTCTTCTTCAATATCCAGCATTGCCTGTTTTATTATGTCGACAACGCCCTCTCTGCTGTACGGTATGCTTTTGATCACAGCATTTTTAACTGCATTAGCAGTGGATGAACCATGTATTTTGATCACAGGCCCCTTTACGCCCAATACCGGAGCGCCACCGTATTCTTCATAATCAAATTCTTTTTTGAGGGATTTCAGCTGAGGCTTCAGCATCACTGCAGCCATCTTGCTCTTGAAATTCTGCATAAGCTTGCTCTTTACAAGTTCCAGTATACTTATCGCCACTCCCTCCGTCAGCTTCAGTATCACGTTTCCGACAAATCCGTCGCATACGATAACTTCACATGCTCCCGCCGGCACTTCTCTCGCTTCTACATTACCTATGAAGTTTATAGGTGCTTTTTTCAGTTTTTTATAGGCATCCTTTATTACGCTGGTTCCTTTGCTTTCCTCAACACCGAGATTTACAAGTCCTACCCTTGGGTTTTTTCTGCCCCATACGTACTCCATATATATGCTTCCCATAAGACCGTATTCAAGCAGGTTATACGCCTTTGCTTCAGAACTTGCTCCGGCATCTACAAGCAGTGACGGCTCGCCTCCCATGCATGGATATATGCTTGCCAAAACCGGTCTGTCTATACCTTCTATCCTTCCGAGAATGAGACGCGATCCAACTACCAGCGCTCCCGTATTTCCTCCTGATATAAATACATCGCCTTTGCCGTCCTTTATCATATTCAGTCCGACAACCATAGAAGAGTTGCTCTTTCTTCTTATAGCTTTTACCGGACTGTCTTCCATGGTTATTACTTCATCGGCATTGACTATATGCACATTGCTTCCTCTGAAATTCAGAGAATTCAGCTCTTTTTCTATGCTTTCTTTTTTCCCCACTATATATATATCGTCATCGATTATCTCTGCTGCCTGACAAGCGCCTTTCACTATTTCCGCAGGTGCATTGTCTCCTCCCATTCCATCCAAAACAATATTCATATAACTACATCCTCCTTTGAAAGGTCTTAAAAATAATTCTCAAAAAGGTCATCTGCCAACTGTCTCAAAAAACTCTTCTATCCTGCTTTTTCTGTCCTCTGCCCCGAATATCGATGAGCCGGCTACAACTATTTCAACTCCGGCATCTGCTGCATCCTTAACATTTTCCAGCGTGATCCCCCCATCGATCTCTATCTTGAAATCCGCATATCCTGCATCCTTCATTTCTTTTAACGCTTTTACTTTCTTCAGTGTATAGGGTATAAATTTCTGTCCGCCAAATCCGGGATTTACAGACATCACCAGCACCATATCCACTATATCAGCCACACATTCGATCTCTGCCAGAGAAGTTCCCGGATTTACTGCCACTCCGGCTTTCATCCCAAGAGATTTTATATGTCGTACCGTACGGTCTATATGAGGGCAGGCCTCCTTATGAACCGTTATATAATCCGTATTCTCAGTATAAAAATCATCTATATATTTGTCAGGATCTTCTATCATCAGATGTACATCAAAAGGTATTTTTGCTGTTTTCTCAAGACTTTTCATCACCGTGCTTCCAAAGCTTATATTGGGCACGAAATGACCATCCATAACATCAATATGTATAAAGTGTGCTCCTGCCTGCTGCACGCTTTCAACTTCGGCCCCGAGCTTTGAAAAATCCGCCGAAAGTATCGATGGCGCCAATTTTACCATAACATCTACCTCTCTCAATATTTTTTTGAATCAGCTATCTCTTCCAGCTGACTTCTGTACGATTCATATCTGCTGGTGCTTATCCTGCCTTCTTCAAGGGCTTTTCTGACACTGCATCCCGGCTCTGACAGATGACGACAATCTCCGTATTTGCATCCTCCTGCAAACCTCGCTATGTCAGGGTAAAAATTCTGCAGCTCATATTCATCCGCTTCCATTATGTCAAAGGATGTAAATCCCGGCGTATCAAATATCATAGTGCCTTCGCGCTCACTTATCGTAAACAGTTCCGTGTGTCTTGTCGTATGTTTTCCCCGTCCTGATTTTTGGCTTATATCTCCCGTTTCAGCCTGAGCATGAGGGATCAGTCTGTTGAGAATAGTCGACTTGCCCACTCCCGAAGGGCCTGCCAAAGCGGTTTTTTTCCCGCTTATTGTTTTTTTGAATTCAGCTGTCCCCTCATCGTCCTTTCCCATTAAAATCACAGGATATAAAGAGCCATATGTGTTTTTCAGAGTTTTTATGTTTTCCTCTGCTTTTTTTCTTACCGCAGATCTGCCGTCCTCGATAAGATCGCATTTATTCACACATAATACAATATCTGTGCCGCTTTTCTCAGCCATAACCAGAAATTTATCTATGACAGACAAAATCGGCGCAGGCGATGCTGCCGCCGCAACTACTGCAAAGCAGTCCACATTTGAGACAAAAGGTCTTATAAAACTGTTTTTTCTCGGAAAGATCTCGGTGATCAGGCTGTCATCATTCTCCGGTATTATCTCAACTTTAACAGCATCACCGACCGCCGGCTTCAAATTCTGCTGTTTGAATATGCCTCTCGCTTTGCATCTGTATACTTCATCGCCGGATTTTACATAATAAAACCCGGCGACACCTTTGATTATCAAACCTTCTGTAAACTGCATACTATTCGTTGTCCTCGTCTCCCGAATCTCCAGACGGAGCTGTCGTCTGCTGAGGCTGCGGTCCTCTGCTGACACGTACTCTTACAGTGGAGCCTCTGTCGAGTCTGGCATTGGCATCGTACTGCTGCCACATTACTTCACCCTCTGCATATGTACTGCTGTATTCATAGCTTATGGATCCCATACTGAGACCGGCATTCGATAATGCAGTCTGTGCTTCTCCGATAGTTCTTCCTATGAGATAAGGAACCACTGCCTGAGCCTGAGAGCCGTCACTTACAACGATATCAACGGTCGTTCCCTTTTCAGCTTGTTCTCCGCCTCCCGGGGATTGTCTTATTACAGTTCCTTCATCTTCGTCACTTTCATCGGTAGTGACCTCGCCGACTTCAAATCCTGCAGCTTCAAGAGCTTCTCTTGCATCCTCCTCATCCATGCCTACTACATCAGGCACCGATCCGTCACCCAGTCCTATACTGATATTTACAGTTATAGCGCTTCCTGTCTTGACCGTTTCTCCTGCCGCCGGGTCCTGAGATACTATTCTGCCCTTTTCCACATCTTCGCTTATCACTTCATCGCCCTCGCGTATCTTAAGATCGTATTCTTCTGCCGCATTCTGAGCTTCTTCAAGAGTCATGTTGGTGAAATCCGGGGCCTCTATTTCTCTTCCTCCGATCAGCCCTGTGGCAAATGCCACTATAACGCCGATGGCTATTGCGGCAACAGCTGCTGCAACGATGATTATTATTTTCTTCTTTTTATCCATAGGCTTTTTATCTTTTTTCTTTTTGCCTTTTTCGTCTTCATCATAATCTTCGCCGTCATCGTAATCTGTTTCAGCTATAGGTCCGCTTTCGCCATTTCCCATGAGTACAGAATTTCCAACTACGCTTCCCACAAATTCCAGATTGTTCAGTGCTTCTATAAGTTCATCTGCCGAGGCAAATCTGTTTACCGGATATTTGTCTGTACATTTCAGGATTATATGTTCAAGAGCCGGTGGGACACCGTCAACGATTTTAGACGGCGGCACCATCTCTCCGTTGATGTGCATAAGCGCTATATTTACCGGATTATCTCCGTCAAACGGCACTTTGCCTGTCAGCATTTCATACATTACTATTCCGAGCGAATATATGTCGGATTTCTCATCCACATATCCGCCTCTGGCCTGTTCAGGTGAAAAATAGTGGACTGAGCCGATTATTCCATCGGTATTATCCACTATCGTCGCCGCATTTACGGCTTTAGCTATACCAAAGTCCGTGATCTTCGCCGTGCCGTTAGGAGTTATCATAACATTGTGAGGCTTCACGTCTCTGTGTATTATATGATTTTTATGCGCGAAAGAAAGCGCCGCAGCTATCTGCTTTGAAAGAGCTATAACTTTAGGATAAGACATAGGTCCCTGCTCTTTTATGTAATCGCTTAAGGTTTTTCCTTCTATCAGCTCCATTACTATGTAATGTATGTTCCCTTCTCGTCCAACATCGTATATGTTGACTATATTAGGATGAGAAAGACTTGCAGCCGCCTGCGATTCTCTCCTGAAGCTGTCTATGAATTTATGATCATTTATAAATTCAGGTTTTAAAATTTTAATTGCCACAAAACGATTCAGCAATTTATCTTTTGCTTTGTATACAACAGACATTCCTCCTTCGCCGATCCTTTCGAACAGCTCATATCTGCCTGCCAGTACCTTATTGCTCATTTCTTCCTCCTAATAATTATATTTTCAAGCAAATAACCGTTATATTGTCTCTTCCTCCTGCCCTTATCGCCTCATTGACGAGATCAGCACATACATCATTCATGCTCTTACCTGAATCCAATATTTCCGTCATTATCTCATCCGTGACTTCTCCGTAAAGTCCGTCTGAACAAAGCATTAAAATATCATCTTTTTTAAGGCTCACCTTATAGAAATCCGGCTCCGCGGAATTTTCCGTTCCCAAAGCCCTGGTTATAACATTTTTTTGCTTGTGATTTTCCGCTTCATCCTCTGTTATTACCCCTTTATCGATCAGCTCGTTTACATACGTGTGATCCTTCGTTATCTGTCTCAGCTGACCGTTTCTGAACAAATATGCCCGGCTGTCGCCTACATTGGCTATATATGCGATGCCTTCCCTTATATAAGAGGCGACCATTGTCGTAGCCATTCCTCTGTTCTCGGGAGCCGACATCCCCATCCTGTATATCTTCTCATTTGCAGTCTGTATAACTCCGGCAAAAAAGCCGAAAATATCCTCCGGCACTTTATATTCTTTGAGGCTTGACTCGTTTACCATCTTCGCGATCTCGCTCACTGCGGTTCTGCTGGCAACCTCTCCGGAATTATTTCCTCCTACTCCGTCTGCAACGATGTAGACATTATGACTGGGCACCACAAAGCAGGCATCTTCATTGTTCTTGCGAACAACTCCTTTATCGCATTTAAACCCTATCTGCACCATTATGCTTCTGACCTTTCCCTCCTATATCAGACTGTCATTCTTCTTCATAACACATATGAAAAATCCATCTGTACCGTTTACATTAGGAAGCAAAAGGGTCCTTTCAATTTTCTTGAAAGAAGGATTTTTATCAAGAAATCTTTCCACTACCCTTTCGTTTTCTCTAGGATTTACGGTACATGTGCTGTACAAAAGCGTTCCGCCAGGTTTAACGTAAGATGCTGAAGCAGAAAGTATAGCCAGCTGCTTCTTAGGCAGCAGCTCTATATCTGCATCATACTCTTTGTATTTTATCTCAGGTTTTCTTCTTATCACTCCAAGTCCTGAACACGGAACATCTACTAAAACGCGGTCTGCCTTCTGATGCATCGATGAATCGACTCTCGTAGCATCCCACGACCTTGTCTCTATATTTGTTATACCGAGTCTCTCGGCTTCTTTATTTATCAGATCCAGCTTTCTCCTGTATATATCGGAAGCTATTATCTTACCTGTATTGTTCATTCTTTCTGCAATAGCCGTGGTTTTTCCTCCAGGAGCAGCACAGACATCCATTACTATGTCGCCGTGCTTCGGATCAAGTTTTTCCGCCACCAGCATAGAACTCTCATCCTGAGGAGTAAACATTCCGAGTTTATACATATCCGAATCCAAAAGTCCGCTGCCTTTAACGTTCAGCGCATTCTGGCACAGCGATCCCTCTTCGACCTCAAATCCTCTGCTTCTAAGCTTCTTTATAAGATCAGGCTTCATTACTCTCAGCCAGTTCAGCCTTATGGTCATAGGCGGAGTCTCATTTCCCGCCTCCATCAGCTTTTCTACAAAGCTTACACTATAGTGCTCGAGCCACATTTCGATTATCCATGGAGCATAGGAATATTTGATCGAGAGATAATTTACTTCATCATCGCTTCGATCCGGAAGTCTGAGCTGTATTTTTTTGTTGAGGTATTCCCGCAAAACACCGTTTACCAGACCGGCTTTGCTCCTGCAGTATCGTTTTGCAAGCGTAACACTTTCATTTACTGCCGCATATTCCGGAACGGAATCCATATAGCCTATCTGATACATACCCATTCTCATTACAATTATTTCAGGTGTTTTCAGACTTTCTATACCGTCCTTTACAAGCAAATCTATATAATAATCCAATGTCAGCTTATGCTCCAAAACACCATACACCAGCTCTCTTACGAAAGCGGGGGAATTAGGTTTATTCAATATCACCTGATGGTTTATCGCAAGATTTGAATACGCTTTTTTCGACTCTACATCCGACAATACCAGATACGCTGTTTTTCTGTTTACGTCCATCAATCACGCCCCCTCAACAATAAAATCCTTACCAAATTCGCTACTGCCGTAGCCAATGCCGCAACATAGGTCATCGCTGCCGCCGACAGTACTTTTTTCGCGCCTCTCACTTCACCGGCATCTATAATACCGAGATCAAGAAGCTGTTTTACCGCTCTTCTGCTTGCATTTATCTCAACAGGCAGTGTCACGGTATGAAACAATACTACTGTTATAAAAAATATAACTCCCAGGTTGAATATAAAATTGCCAGTCGATAAATTCCCCTGCCATATTATAAACAGGCCGATTATTAAAAGCGGCCACGATGCTGTTGAAACTATGCTCACAACAGGTGCTATAGCATTTCTGAATTTTAAAAATCCGTACGCCGTACCATCCTGTATTGCGTGTCCCGACTCATGAGCCGCAATGCTGACTGATGCTATAGATGTGCCGTTATAGACCTGACTTGAAAGCCTCATTACGTCGTTTTTCGGGTCGTAATGGTCTGTAAGAGTTCCTGCCACCATTTCAATCGGCACATATCCAAGTCCATTGGCGTCAAGTATCATCCTTGCTGCCTGTCGTCCTGTTATGCCTCTTTTGTTTCCTACCCTGAGATATTTGCTGTACGCATGCTTTACTTTTGACTGAGCATACAATGCAAATATAATAGCCGGTATTAGGACCACTATCGTAGGATCAAACATCCCAAAATACATAATAACCACCCCTTGAAAAGTATTTTATCCTAAAACTGTTCCAATTTCAATGGAATTACCCTTTAAAAATTCCTTCACGCTTACTCTTTTTCTGCCCGGCATCTGTATTTCCGTCACCTTTAAAACTCCTCCGCCTGCCGCTATACATATACCGCCATCTTCTACATTTATCACTGTACCATCCGCAGCAGACGCTTTTTCATCTTTTGCTTCGGCTTTCCATAATTTCACGGTTTTCCCATTCATTTCAGCATAAGTACCCGGCCAGGAATCGAAAGCTCTTATCATCCTCTCTATTTTATACGGATTTTGTGAAAAATCTATGTGTCCGTCAGCCTTCGATATCATTGGCGCATACGTTGCCATACTGTCATCCTGCTTTACAGCTTTTATCTCCCTGATCCGTCCCACAGTGTCTACAAGAAGCTCCGCTCCTAATGCTGACAGCTCATCATGCAGCTCATCTGCCGTCTTATGGTCTATCTCAACGCTTTTTTTTGCCAGCATATCTCCTGTATCAAGGCCTTCCTCCATATACATGATCGTGACTCCCGTCTTTTCATCACCTTCCATTATGGCCCTCTGTATAGGTGAAGCTCCTCTGAATCTCGGCAGCAGAGATGCGTGCACATTTATACAGCCCAGCTTTGGTATATCCAAAACTTCCTTGGGAAGTATCTGTCCAAAAGCTGCTACCGCTATGATATCGGGATTTTCCGACTTTATCCTGTCTATGGCTTCTCTGTCATTTTTTATTCTTTCAGGCTGGATCACTTCTATGCCAAGTCTCAGAGCTTCTTCTTTGACGGGAGAAAATTTGACTTTCTTTCCGCGATCTCTCACCGCGTCAGGCTGTGTAATTGCCAACACGATATCGTGACCTGCATCATGCAGCGCCCTTAACGGAGACACTGCAAAATCAGGAGTTCCCATATACACTATTTTCACTGTTTCATCTCCTTAAAGTCTTCAATTAGATCCTTAATTTTCGTCTTCTTCGTATTCCTCTTCGGAAGTATACATTTTTTCCGCCTTGTCAGTATATAGTATTCCATCAAGATGATCGTTCTCATGACACATCACTATGGCTTCAAATCCTTCTAAATCATGCTCCTGCATATTTCCGTAATAATCAAGTCCCTTTATTTTTATTTTTTCAGGTCTCTCCACGATACCCATATAACCCGGCACTGAAAGACATCCTTCATTGCTTTTCTGCGCACCCTCTTTATCTGTGATCTCAGGATTTATCATATAATATACTTTGCCGGGCTCCGGCTCTGCTACGAACATTCTTCTGAGTATACCTACCTGAGGAGCGGCCAGACCTACGCCTTCTGCTTCTCTCATGGTTTCCACCATATCGTCCAGTATCATTCTTATCCTGTCGTTCACTTCTTCGACTTTGCGCGATCGTTTACGCAGTATCGGATCTCCTTCTTCGATTATATTTCTAAGCGCCATAATTACCTCCTAAATAAAACTGTATGGATTTATATCTACCACTGCTTTGTAATCTTTTTTCTTTTTACCGTTTTCTTCATCTCTGACAGCTGAAACAACGCTCGAATATTCATTTCTCCCGCCTCTGGGACATTTCACAAGCAGCGAATACCTGTATATATCTTTTATTTTGCCCAGATACGCTTCCTGCGGCCTGTATACGTTATTGCGCCCTTCTCTCAGGCGTTCCCTTATCTTCTCATACCATACTTCTGCACCTTTTCTTGCATTTTCTTCTGATTTGGAAGTGAATACTATTTGAAATAGATCGCTGTAAGGCGGATATACAAGAAACTTTCTGAGCTGCATTTCCGTCTTATAAAACCCTTCATAATCCTGAGACGCTGCAAATTTCACCGCATAGTTATCAGGATTGTAGGTCTGTACTATCACACTGCCTGCATCATCGCCTCTGCCCGCTCTGCCTGCTGCCTGCGTTATAAGCTGAAAAGTTCTTTCCGCCGATCTGAAATCCGGTATATTCAGAGAAACATCTGCAGACACTATCCCTGAAAGCCCGACATTTCTGAAATCGAGGCCTTTTGCAATGAGCTGAGTACCTATAAGGATATCAGTGACGCCGTCTTTAAAAGCTTTGAGTTTTTTAGTAAGTTCGCCTTTTTTTCTGACAGTGTCAAGGTCTATGCGTGCCGTTTCATATTCACTGAACATCTCTCTTACGGTCTCTTCAAGTCTTTCCGTACCGCTTCCGAAATACTTTATATATTCGCTCCCGCATTCAGGACATCTGTGCGGTATTCTTTCTGTATGTCCACAGTAATGACATAGCATACTGTCTTCCGATTTATGATACGTTAATGAGAGTCCGCAGTGAGGGCACTTTGCCACGTAACCGCATGTCCTGCATGATATAAACGTGGAATACCCCCTTCTGTTCAGAAACAGTATGACCTGTCTGCCGCTCTTAAGGCACTTTTCCATTTCCGCTCGCAGTCTCATGCTTATTATGGATCTGTTCCCGTTTTTCAATTCCTTTCGCATGTCCACTACGCTGATGTCCGGAAGACTCACTTTATTATATCTTTCTGTAAGCTTTATTAAACTGTATATGCCATCCTCGCTTCTGCTGTACGTAACTATGGATGGTGTCGCGCTTCCCAGGATAAGTACTCCTCGGTTATCTTTATCCTGCATTCTCTTGAGTGCCACCTCTATAGTATCGTATTTAGGCGTATGATCGGACTTGTACGTCGTCTCATGCTCCTCATCTATTACGATAAGTCCTATATTTTCAAGTGGTGCGAACACCGCTGATCTTGCCCCTATAACTATCTTTGCTCTGCTGTCCTTGATCTTTTTCCACTGATCGTATCTCTCGCCTGCACTGAGCCTGCTGTGAAGCACCGCTACATCTTCGCTTCCGAATCTTCCGGTGAACCGTTCTATTATCTGTCCTGTAAGAGAAATCTCAGGAACAAGTATTATTACTGACCTATCCTGCTTCAAGACCTCTTCCGCCGCTCGTATATATATCTCTGTCTTCCCGCTTCCTGTAACGCCGTGAAGAAGAAATCTGCCGTGTTCTCTCTTTTCGACTGCATCGTTTATCTGCCTTAAGGCATTTTCCTGCTGCTGCGTGAGATGCTCCGCTCTGCTTGTCTCTTCTTCCACACCTTCAAGCGGATCTTTCACAGCACGACGTTTTGCTTTTTCTCCTGAAGGCGTAAAACAGTTGATAGCATCTATATATCGGCATATATACCTCTTTTTCATCCATAAAGCCGTCCTGAGCATTTCACTGCTGAGAGAAACATCCTTATCAACTTTTTCTATATATTTCAGCCTTTTCTTCACATCATCAGGAGCATCGTCTTCCACAGAAACCACATAGGCCTCCCTTAGACTGTTGCTTCTTGAAAAAGGCACATATACTTTATCTCCCGATGCAACTTTCAGATCTCCGCAGCCATATGTATACAGACGATCAGTATTATCGCTCCTGTTATCTATAACTATACTGGCGTATTTCATATCTTAAAGCAGAAAAATATTATTCTTTCTGCACTCCTCGATCATATCTTCAGGCCATATTGATGCCTGCACTTCTCCTATATGCGCTTTTCTGAGAAAATACATACATAATCTGCTTTGGCCTATACCTCCGCCGATGGTATAAGGAAGCTCTCCATTGAGTATCATCTTATGAAATTCCATTGAACGTCTTTCGTCTGCTCCCGCTGACGAAAGCTGTCTTTCCATAGCCTCCTCGTCCACTCTTATCCCCATGGATGATATCTCAAAAGCATGTTTTAAAATATCGTTCCAAAGTATTATATCTCCGTTAAGCTCCCAGTCATCATAATCCGGAGCTCTGCCGTCGTGTTTCTCTCCCGATTTCAAAGTTCCGCCTATCTTGCTTATAAACACAGCTCTTTTTTCTTCAGCAATAGCATCTTCTCTCTCCTTTGGAGTTTTATCAGGATACATATCTTCAAGTTCCTGAGACGTTATGAAGAATATCTCGTTCGGCAGATCTGTTTTCAATTCCCTATAGAGTCTGTTTACATAATCATTGAGATTTTTAAGCGCATTGTACAGCGTCCTGACCGTTTCTTTCAGATATTTTTCAGTCCTGTCTTCTTTTTCTATTACTTTTTCCCAGTCCCACTGATCTACATATATGGAATGTAAATTGTCCAGCTCCTCATCACGTCTTATGGCATTCATATCCGTATAAAGACCCGTACCCGGCTTGAATCCGTATTTTCCAAGAGCCATTCTCTTCCATTTAGCCAGCGACTGTACTATTTCTACTTTTTTCTCACCCAGATCTTTAACGGTGAATTCTACAGTTCTCTCAACTCCGTTCAAATTATCATTAAGACCCGTTTCCGGTGCCACAAAAAGCGGTGCTGATACTCTCCTTAGCTGTAACCCGTAAGCCAACTCCTGCTGAAAGAAATCTTTTATTTTTTTTATGGCTCTCTGACTTTCCATATAGTCTATTACCGGTGTATAATCAGCCGGCACTGTTAACTTTCCCATTCTACTCATCCTCCTACCTTTCAGAATATTTGCAGCCACAGTAATTTTGTCTGTAAAGTCCGTATTTTTTTGAAAGTTCTACAGACCTTGCAAATCCGTTTTTCTTTTTAAAATCCCTGTCGAGAAAAGAAAGACTGTACTTAAGAGCAAGCTTCCTGCCTATCTCAGAAATCAATGTAAAATTTTTATGCGGGCTTACCGTAAGAGTCGTGCCAAATATGTCATATCCTGTCATCTTTGCCGTTTCTGCCGTTTTCTCAAGTCTCTGAGCAAAACATAAACTGCATCTCTTTCCACCTTCAGGTTCTTCCTCCATCCCTTCTGTCAGTTTAAGAAAACTGCCCGGCCTGTAATCCCCTTCTTTAAAGGATATCCTGCATTTTCCGATATTTTCTTCATTGAACTTTTCTATGAAGTCTATTTGAGCTTTTCGTCTCCTCTGATACTCAGATTCATCGGTAATGCATGGATTGAAAAAAAATACCGTCACATCGAATTCGTCGGCAAGTCTCTCCACAACAGCCGTACTGCATGGACCGCAGCAGCTGTGCAGTAAAAGCGGTATCTTTTTTATTTCCTTCTGAAAATCATCTCCGGGGATAAAGTCGCCGCATCTGTTCTTTTCACACTCCACGTACGAAGATACATATTTTGTTTTTTTACCTTCAGTCATATAAAGACAACCCCTTGTTTGACATTTATGATATTAACGGTTTATTATATCATATATTTATGTCTGTGAAAATGAATACCATGTTAAAATATACAAACACAGACATGTTTGAAAGGTAATACAAAAATGGATAACAAAAGACATCCTATTATATTCGACAGCTCAGACGGACAAGAGCTTCGGATAAACACGATAAATACTTATCTGAAAAACAGATTCGGATCTAAGGTTGTAAAACTGTCCATTGATGGAGGTTTCACCTGTCCCAACAGAGACGGAAGCAAAGGCTACGGCGGATGCGCTTTCTGCTCTGCAGAAGGTTCCGGTGAAACTTCATCAGGCTCCGGCAATATAGACAAAGATCTCGACAGACAAATACAGCTTCTGTCAGACAAATGGCCTGATGCAAAATACATCGCCTATTTCCAAAGTCATACGAATACTTATGCCCCCGCAGATGAGCTTAGGGAAAAATTTGACCGCGCACTTTCGCACCCCGGTATCGTCGGACTTGCCGTATCTACAAGACCCGACTGTCTTCCCGGTGATGTCATGAATCTGCTTTCAGACCTGAACAAACGAACTTTCCTATGGGTAGAACTGGGCCTGCAGACCATACATGAAAAAACGGCATCAGAAATGAATCTGCTTTACACCCTAAATGATTATGAAAACGCCTTGACGAAACTTAATTCAAACGATATACGTGCTGTCACACATCTCATACTCGGTTTGCCTAATGAAACAAAAGATATGATGCTGCAGTCAGTAAAATACGTATGTCAAAAAAACATCTTCGGAATAAAACTCCATATGCTAAACCTGGTAAAAGGCTCTGCTATGGAAAAAACTCATCCGGAATATGTATCCTTCAGCTCCATAGACGAATATACCGATCTGCTCATAAACGCCGTCGAACTGATCCCTCCGGAAATCACTGTACACCGCATATCCGCAGATGCTCCGCGTAATATACTGATATCCCCGGAATGGAGCTATAAAAAAAGGACGATACTAAACAGCATACATAAAAAAATGCGTGAAAAAAACACGTGGCAAGGCAGACTTCTCTGATATGCCGCGTGTTTTCCTTTTTAATTTATCATACGATAAAGCCTTAAGCTTTTTTGCCGTTAGCTTCTCGTATTTTCTTAAATTCTATTTTTTAAGCGAAAATAAACGAAAAAATATCCTTTGATTTTCATCGCAATGCAGCTAAAACCAGTTTTCGCGATGATATCGTTGCATTTTGCCCCGTCCTACTCTTTAGGGCCAAGACGACCTTCATTGTAATGTCTCCTGCACAGAGACACATACATATCATTTCCACCTACTACTATCTGCTCACCGCTTTTCACGAATTTTCCGTCCACTACTCTCGCAACCATAGTTGCCTTTCTGCCGCACCAGCAGATAGTCTTTATTTCCTCTATCTTATCCGCATATACAAGCATGTAATATGATCCTTCAAAAAGCTCATTTCTGAAATCGTTTTTCAATCCATAAGCCAAAACCGGTATATTAAAGCTGTCAACGATCTCAACGAGTTCTTCCACATGATGTTTTTTCAGGAACTGACATTCATCTATTACGACACAATCTACCGGCTCCCTGTTGTTTTCGCGCATGAAAATCTCCAGGATATTGGTGTCATCATCCACTATCGTTGCCTCTCTGCTCAGTCCTATCCTCGAAGTTATCATGCCTTTGCCGTATCTGTCATCAACACCCGGCACAAGAGCAAGCACGCGTTTGCCGCGTTCTTCGTAATTGTAAGCGACTTTTATCACTTCTATGGATTTACCAGCATTCATCGTGCTGTATCTGTAATATAACTGAGCCATTTGCCCTCCTTTACTTGCCACAAAGGACATAAAAAAAATAACCCCTCAGACCAACGTCAGCAAGAGGCTATCTTTCATCATAAGTGGTGCCCAGACTCGGAATCGAACCAAGGACACGAGGATTTTCAGTCCTCTGCTCTACCAACTGAGCTATCTGGGCAAACTACTTATTAAAAAAATATTGGTGGGCCATCAGGGACTTGAACCCCGGACCTGCCGGTTATGAGCCGGACGCTCTGACCAACTGAGCTAATGGCCCCCTTTGAAAAAATGGTCGGGGTGGCAGGATTTGAACCCGCGGCCCACTGGTCCCAAACCAGTTGCGCTACCAAACTGCGCTACACCCCGATATAGTTTAGGCCATATTGGCCGGGGCAGTAGGAGTCGAACCCACGGCACGTGGTTTTTGAGTCCTCTGCTCTACCAACTGAGCTATACCCCTACACTGACGCGAACGACACTGCGTAACCGTTTCGCAATATATGGCGGAGAAGATGGGATTCGAACCCATGCGGCCCTTGCGAACCCTAACGATTTAGCAAACCGTCCTCTTCAGCCTCTTGAGTACTTCTCCAGGCTAAACTTTTATTGTTAATAAATCCGGCGTAAGACCAGACGATGCAACTTCAGCGTCCTATCTATATGGCGGAGAGGGTGGGATTCGAACCCACAGCCCCTTTCGGAGTCACTGGTTTTCAAGACCAGCTCCTTAAACCACTCGGACACCTCTCCTCATGCCATGAACAACTGCCTGCTTACTCTTTTAAGATAACCCCATGCCTTTTTTGGTGACCCATCGGAGATTCGAACTCCGGACACCTTGATTAAAAGTCAAGTGCTCTGCCGACTGAGCTAATGGGTCATGATGGCTGGGGTAGCAGGATTCGAACCTACGCATGACGGAGTCAAAGTCCGCTGCCTTACCGACTTGGCTATACCCCATCTTAAAAAAATGGCGAGCCCACAGGGATTCGAACCCCGGACACACGGCTTAGAAGGCCGTTGCTCTATCCAGCTGAGCTATGAGCCCTTAAAA
>JABLTR010058189.1_pt1 | contig 93431 bp, 87 predicted proteins | sample 7160071 | NCBI WGS metagenome assembly JABLTR01 (sample SAMN14651230, study PRJNA627086) | human gut metagenome | isolation source: feces | host: Homo sapiens
ATACCGCCTTTTCTTGTTATCCAGCCCTCCGGCTGTATCGGTTGAGCAAAAGTCAGCGTGGGAATGGTGTGGTATCTTTATCTAAGTGATACCCCCCGCTCCCATTTTGATACCGCCTTGTCGGTTACTCCAAGCTGCTCTGCCAAGTCTTTTTGAGTCATGCCTTTGGATTTTCTCAGCTCGCTTATAAGCTCTCCTATCTTCGTCATTTTTTCGTTGTCCATAGCCCTTATCCTTTCGCATTTCTTGATATTCAAATTTTAAAGGAAAAGCGCCAAAACAGCAACCGATTTTTAGTCGACGCCTTACTCTACCGTTGGTTTACATCTCAGATATACTGCCGTTATCATCTTTAAGACCTTCTCGCCATAATATTTATTTTATCAATGCAAAAGTTACCCGACATTTTCCTCTTTCATTTTCTGACGCAGACGTCTGCGCGTGCGGTTTAAATGACGCTCAAAATATCCGCCGGAAATAAATTCAGCTAAAACATACTGGTCGTACACAGGCACCGTGCAGGAGTAAAAGCCGAGCTTTTCTATGTAAAGGCGCTCCAGACTCTCCGGCAAAATCATATACCCCATTCGCATAGACGGCGCTATGCTTTTTGAAAAGGTATTAAGATATATGACCAAGCCGTCGTTATCCATTGAGTAAATCGTTTCAACCGGCTTTATGCCTACTGCAAATTCTGAATCTATATCATCCTCAACAATAACCGAGCCCACCCGGCGCGCCCATGCAAGATATTCATACCGCTTTGACGCGTTTGCCGTAGCTCCCGTAGGGTAGCTGTTGAAAGGAGTAACATGAAGCACGTTGGCCTTTGTCCTCATAAGCTCTGATGTAAGTATGCCGTTTAAGTCCATATCGAGCATATCGCAGCGTGCGCCGTTGGCCTCATAAACTGCGCGTATTTTTTCATATGACGGATTTTCCAGCCCATATATCTTGTCCCTGCCCAGCAGAAGCACCGTCATGCCGTAAAAATACTCCGAGCCGGAGCCTATTATTATCCTGCTGTACGGAACGCTCATGCCCCTGTATCTTAAAAGATAATCTGAAATGGCTTTTCGCAAAATTTCGCAGCCAAGCGGCGGTGATTTTATCAGAAGCTCACTGCCGTATTTAGATATTACTCTGCGCATAATCTTTGAATATTCCGCAAATTGAAATCCGATGTTGCCTTGCGGCCCATTTGTCAGTATGTTGGCTGCATTTTTCTCCGGCTCTGCCTTTTCATCTGCTCCGATTTGTACAGCAGGTCCCGCAGCGGATTCTGCTCCTTGGCGCTTTGATATGTTCGGCAAGCCCAACGATACGGACGCCATTTCTTCCGGCGCACATACAAAATACCCGCTGCGCTCGTGGGAATATACATACCCCTCGTCAATAAGCATTTGATAGCTTGAAGCTATGGTCAGCACGCTGACCCCCAAATGCTCTGCCATCGCTCTTTTAGACGGCAGCCTTTCTCCGGCACCAATTATATTATTCCTTATATCTTCCTTTATTCTTTCGCAAATATATTCATATATCGGTTTATCTTTCCTGTTATTTAAATTATAAGTCAGCATCTGATTATGTAAAAAAATCTCCTTTTGGTTATTTTATATTATCAGATAATATTATATAATTTGTGCACTAACTTGTAAAGGTGATTGATATGATAAAGAGTAAAAAAAATATCGCAATATTTTCTGCAAAGCTTATAACGGCAACGGCAATATTTATGGCGCTGAACATCGCCATGAGCTCTTTTGGAATACCCGTGCCCGGCGGACATTTTTATTTAAACGATATAGTAATTTGCACCGCTGCAATTCTGCTCGACCCAATCTCGGCCTTTGTAGTCGGAGGCGTAGGCTCTTTTTTAGGGGACCTATTTTTCTACCCTCTGCCGATGTTTGTCTCCCTCATCACGCACGGGCTTCAGGCCGTTGTTATCTCTCTGTGCACGCGGCATCTGCTTAAAAATCACAGGATGGCCGCCTCTGTTATCGGAGTATCGCTTGGCGCAATAATTATGGTTGTGGGGTACTCATTAGGCAGGGCCTTTATTTACAGCACGCCGGAGTATGCCATGCTAAAGCTTCCGTATCAAATTCTTCAGGCCGGTATCGGGGCGGTGCTGTCAATAATACTCTGCTATAAATGCAAGCTCATCAAAATTTACAACAAGATTTTTAATGTTTAAAAATCCCCTCTAATATTTGTATAAAAAAGCTCAAATTGGGGCGCCTGCTAAAAAAGGCGCCCCAAGCTTTTTAGGAAGTTCATATTTTGTAATCAGCAGATAAAATGTTAGCGTCAAAATATGATGCTTAATATATCTTTGGTTTTATAACTGGCTGTATATTTCAATTTCACTTTCATAATATTGTTCCTGAAAATGGACTGCTTGTAAAATTTTGTTTTGATTAAAATTTAATCCTTCAGGTGCGGCGACGAGCTTATCTTCCACATCGCTTCGGCGATGAACTATTCCAATAATACGAGCCGTATATTCTTCAACCGGAACATCTACGCCAAGCAGGTAGACATCAAGTTCTTCCCCGTCGCCGCCAAATACGTTCGGTATATACCCGTAATTGATAGGATAGATAAGTTCTGGGTGCTTAGGGTGCATGCTTCCAATAGGCCTGTCTATTTTTATATTTACTGTTTTTCCGAGATAGGACTTTACAAGCGCTTTTCTCAAAGTAAAGACGATAAAATCGTGTTTCCCCATCAGATATTTTTCTCTTCCGTTATCAATGGGAACTTGCTGGGCAAGGCTTACCTTTAGAGATTCATACTCTTTTGCAGCCGAAAGTGTGTTGTTAAGATAATCTCTGAAATTTATGTAATTTATCCAATCCATACTATTTGTACGTACAACATGGATGAAATGCGTTTGCATATCTCCCGTACCTTCATAAAAGCTGCCGCAAGCAAACAACAGCTGGTTTTTGATATATGCTTGTGCATTGGGACGATAGTAAAAACCAGCGTCCTTTAATTCTCTTTCAAAACTTAGGATATCATTGAAATCATCAACTGCGAGCGCAATATCAATAATCGGTTTTGCCTTTATGGAAAGTATGGAAGTGCTCCCAACATGCTGAATGTCTTTTATGACATTGCCTAATATCTTCTTCAAACGAGAAATTGTATTCTGGGCTTCAAATTCCCATTCTTTTTCGTGTTCGCACAGCTTTACCGCTCCTCGTTTCAAGCCAATCATTGCCTAACCTCCAAACAACCGTTTTATCGTATAAAACAACCTTATTTTACTATTTTCCATTAACTTGCAAAACCAAATGGGAGACAGCTTACTTGCAAAGCGTCTCCCTTTGATAGTCCTTTTGTTTTTCTATTTAAGCTCATTTTCTCCTACTAAACACAAATTTCTTGTTATGCTTAAAGTATCCAATTTTCCAAAGCGCTTTTCGGCTGCGCTTATTACAAGCGGAGGATTTATATTAAGACGGCTGCCCGCCGGAAGTATAACAGTCATATCGGCAGATGATTCATCGGCGGAAAATGAAACCAGCCGGCAGTAAACCTCAAGCTCTTTGATTTCCGGAGCTTGTATTCCCCGTCGACCCTTTTTCTTTTTAGCTGCCTTTTCGACCGTTATATTTCCATTGAAAAATTCAGATAAATCTTTTGGCGAAATTTCTTCTGTAAAGCCAAGGCGTATATTGTACTCTGCACCAGATATATCTGCAAAGCTGTCTACGGGGTCGCTTACGTCCGTCACAGCTATATTCTCCGGCATAACGGCGCTTAATTGCTCGGCTATCTTGCTGTTTTCACATAAATCATCTTCTATTTTAATGTCCATTGCCTCATGCAGCGCTTCAATTCCTATCGGCAGCGGCTGTGCAAACACCATATGAAGATGCGGATTAAACCCTTCCGTATACCATGCCGGCACCCTGCTGCGCCTTATGCAGCGCGTAAACAGCCGTACCAAGTCCAAATGCGATATGTATTTTGCACCGCCTGTTTTTTTAAACCATATTCTGACATTTTTCAAATGATATTGCCTCCCATATAAATCCTGCGCTTGCCCGCAGCAAAAGCTAAGCTCGAAGTGCAATGCCTTAACGCAGCGAATAATCCGACGTGATAAAGCACCGCAGCGCTTTAGCAATAATGTTTTTAGCCTAACATCACATAACCAATTTTTCGCTGCTTTATGGCCCGGCAGTTTATGCAGCCTCAAATAATTCCGTCAGGATGCCGCATAATATTGCGAAAATCTTCAAATGCAAATGGCGGTTACCACCGTTAATTTATGCACGCCTGCTCCAAGCTTGCCCTACACGACAATTAATTGTCGCGCCTTTCTATACATATTCCGCTTTTAAAGCATGTGGCGCCACAATGCGAGCAGTTTTCCCGGCAATTTTGTGTAGTAACCCCCTGCTCTGCTTTCTTCATCTCTTCAATTAAAAACTTTTTGCTTACACCATAGTCCATAATATCCCATGGCAAAGCCTCGTCAAACGAGCGCTCTCTGTTTGCATAAAATTCCGGAGCAAGGCCGTTTGCCTCAAAAGCCGACCTCCATTTGCCGATATTAAAGAAGTCGTCCCAGCTGTCAAAATGGCAGCCGGATTTATAGGCGTCATATATAACTTTGCCTATGCGCCTATCACCCCTTGAAATCGCGCTCTCCATCAGGCTCATATCGCTGTCGTTCCAGCTTACCGATATCTTCTTAGTGCGTATATGCTCGAGCAAAAGCTTTTGCTTGCGCTGTATCTCTTCACCCGTGTCCTGAGCGTGCCACTGAAACGGCGTATGCGGCTTTGGCGTAAAGGTTGACAGTCCTATAGATACGCTTATAGCTTTGCCCTTCTGGCGCGTAGGAAGCGAGTAATATAAATCCACAATTTTCTGCGCAAGGTCGGCAATGCCTATTATGTCATCGTCCGTCTCAAACGGCAGGCCAAGCATAAAGTACAGCTTAACCGCCGTATACCCTTTCTCAAACACGCGCTGGCACGAGCTCATTATATCCTCTTCCGTGATATTCTTGTTGATTATATCGCGCAGGCGCTGCGTGCCCGCCTCCGGCGCAAAGGTTATGCCGGTTTTGCGCACGCTGTTTATTTTCTCCGCCAATTCGTCGGGAAAGTTGTCTATTCTCAGCGACGGAAGATTAATGCTTGTACGCTCATCGTCCGTCCAGCTCAGCAGCTCATTAAGCAGCGGCTCAAGCTCCGTATAATCGCTGGTACTCAGCGAGAGCAGCGACAGCTCCTCATAGCCGGTATTGTCACACAGCTCATGCGCCTGACGGTTGGACACCTCGCTCGATTTTTCCCTTACAGGACGGTAAATAAATCCCGCCTGACAGAAGCGGCAGCCGCGAATACATCCCCTGAATATTTCCTGTACGGCGCGGTCGTGTACCGTTTCAACAAAAGGCACTACAAAATTTTCCGGATAATAACAGCTGTCCAAATCCTTTATAATACGCTTGCGCACGCGCGCCGGGGCGCCGGAATGCGGCGTATATGATTTTATTGTGCCGTTTTCGTTATACTCAACCTCATAAAACGACGGTACATATATTCCCTCAATTTGTGCCGCTTTCTTTAAAAATTCCTGCTTTGTATCTCCATTTTTCTTGCAGTCTATATACAGCTTTGAAAGCTCGATGTTTACCTCCTCGCCCTCGCCCTGTATAAATATATCTATAAAGTCGGACAGCGGCTCCGGATTGCATACGCAAGGGCCGCCCGCGATTACTATATTTTTAAGCGTGCGCCTATTTTTCGCATAAAGCTCTATGCCGCCTATCTCCAGCATATTAAGCACGTTTGTATAGCTAAGCTCATACTGCATAGTAAAGCCTATCATGTCAAATTCATCAAGCGTGTCGCGGCTTTCGAGCCCATACAGCTTTATACCATGCTCCAACATTTGCTCCTGCATGTCCGGCCATGGATTAAAAACACGCTCGCACCATATATTGTCTTCATTGTTATAAAGACCGTATAATATTTTCATGCCTAAATGCGACATGCCGATATCATATACATCGGGAAAGCAGAATGCAAACCTCATATCGACGTCCGCCTTGCTCTTTACTACGCTTCCCTGCTCGCCGCCGGTATATCTGCCGGGCTTTTGAACTTTCAGCAGAACCTCTTCAAGCTTTTCAGATACGTTCATTGTCTCGCCCCGTTTTTATCTTCTTATTATTACAGATTATAACATAAACCTACCGATAGAAAAAGAAAAATATAAGCATAAATTTTAAAAGCCCTCCGCCTACTATTTTTCGGCGAAAGGCTAACTTTAAGCTTCTCAAGTTTCCAAATTAAATATATTTATAGTTCGGTCTATGACTTTGCCGCATTGGCTCTGCACTTTACGCCTTTATGCATATCTGTATTCCTCCACCAGCTCTCTTTTGAAGTGGTTTTTGTGTTATGTTAACTTGATTTTGATAATCCGGATAATTGCAGCGGAGGTTTTGCAAAATGCAGGAGGGCTGACAAATCTTACGGCCGCACCGATTTATCAGCAGTACAAGAGCGATGTAAAATTTGCTTTGACGGCAGTTCGGTCGGCAGGCGAAGCTGGACTTAAATGTATCTGTCTTTTCATTTTTTTATTGTTTAAATAAATTTGCAGCAAGCAAAGATTTACTTTCGCAGCTTCAAAAGCATTAATATCAGCATATACAGTCCGGTTATAAGCACGGTGAGGTTATTATATCCGTATAAAAGCATCACCGCGCCGACTGTAATAAGTATGGCGATAAAAATGCACGACACTGCAAGACTTATCCTTTTTGCACTCTCTGAGGATAATTTTATAGACAAAACATACTCTAATATTTTCCCGCCGTCGAGCTCAGATATCGGCAGCATGTTAAAGGCAGTCAGCGCCATGTTAGATGTACAAAACCAGAGAAACATCTCATTTTTATCTGCAAAAAAATACATAGCAGCGCTTATTGCCGCAGTTATAGCGCCGGCAAGCGGCCCTGCTGCAAGTATTGCGATTTCTTTTTTATATGACAGCGCGCCCTTAGGCTTTATAATATGCAGAACCGCCGGCTTAAGCTCTATTCGCCGCGGCATAGCGCTAAGCAGCTTCATAGCCGCTATATGTCCAAGCTCATGTATTATTACCGCCAATGCCGTGATGGACATCATACCCGTTTTATCTGTTAAAAAAAGCAGCGCTATGAAAGCGGTAAACGGCACGCTTATGTATATTTCACAGCCGAAAAGTTCAAATGTCAAATGCTCTGCTCTCCGACAAGCCACATGGGATTTATGCGCGTTCCGTTTATTCTTACCTCAAAATGGCAGTGCGCTCCCGTTGATACTCCCGTGCTGCCCACCTTTGCTATTGCCTGGCCCTTTTCTACTGTATCGCCTACGTTTAGCAGCGTTTCACTGCAGTGTGCGTACATTGTTTCAAGCCCCTCTCCGTGGGACAGCATTATATATATGCCATACGACGAGCTTTCACCCGTCTTGCTGACCGTGCCGGACATTGCTGCCCCTATATCTGAACCGTATGGAGCGGCAATATCTACGCCATAATGCATTGCCAGCTTGCCGCTTATAGGATGTATACGATATCCATACTCATCGCTTATACGTCCGCTCAGCGGCATCTGCATACTGTTAATGTCCGCTGATTTTGCGTTCATCATGCTTTTGTATTCATTTACATCCATTGTGTATTTTCCGGTTTCTTCCTCTTCAGAACTTGTACCCTGCGAGCTTTCTCCCGAAGCATCCGGTAAAGAGGAGGCAGCATCATTTGCCGCCGGATCCTGCGCTTCAGACGACTGCGGCTGCTGTGATTCAGCGCCGCCTGATGCGCTGCTTGTATTATCCGTGCCGGAGTCAAATACTCCAGTAACCGTCTGCATAACTTCTTCGACGCTTGTATAATCGTTGAACATTGAGATATATTTATCTCTTGTGAGCCTGTATATATCACCGCCTATAAATTTTATTATAAAGGCGGCTAATAAAGCTATAATACATATTATCAGCTGGGTTTTTATAAGTATTAAAATGCCTGCTCTTTTTTCTTTCTTTTTTTTAGGCGTTATAGGCAGTATTTCATCTTCCTCAAAAGAATTGTATTCGTTTTCTTCCATCTTGGCTCCTTTCTCCCTTAACAGGTACCTTCGATTTCGACTTTAGTTATATTTATGCTTTGTTGTCCAAAAAAATGTCTATTTTGCTCTCTCTTTTAATATTATCTATTGAATAAATATTAAAAATGTAGTAAGATAAAGATGTATAGATACATTTAAAGTCAGAAAAGATTCAGCAAAATTGGAGATAATATTATGCATGACCAAACCATGACTTTTTCACTTGGAAGCGACCATGAAAAGGAAATGAAGCAAATCCTTACGGCAGTTTATGATGCTCTTAAAGAAAAAGGCTATAATCCTATTAATCAGATTGTCGGCTATATTCTTTCTGAAGACCCGACATATATAACCACGCACAACAACGCCAGAAATTTAATTAGGAGAATTGACCGCGACGAGTTGCTTCAGGCACTTGTTAAAAATTATCTTATAGGGTAGTTTTGCACATAACAAGCCTTTACGGGTGCAAATCGCTGCTGCTGTAATATGGATAAATTTAGCTTTTTTATACCATATAAACTTAGCACGCAGACATGAACAGGAAAATATCTGCTGTAATTTTGACGTTATGTGTGAGATTACAAGATAATTAGCGCTGCTTTTTACAATATACTGTTATAATTCAACGTTAGTTTTTGCATAAAGCTCTAATTATCGTTATTTTAATTTTTATTTTATTTTTCTGAAAGGTGTGTAGAAATGTCAGAAGAAAAAAACAAATTTCTTACTTATAAGGGTAAGCCGTTAGTCCGAAACGGCAATACTATCTACTATGGTAACATGTCTGATAAATATGTCATAATGATGCAGATTATGAGTACTAAAACCGTAAATGATTTGGAGCTTGCCGATAAGGTTATAATCCAACTGATGTATACCGATCCTGACATAAAGACAAGAGACAGGGTTGTCAAAAAGAGCGAGAAGCACGGTTTATATAACGCTATGGACATTGGCTCAATATGGCTTGAAAGGGCGCTCGCTGAATAATTGCATATATAATAAAAAAGGCCGAAAAAATTCGGCCTTTTTTATTATATTTTATCTCCATAATATATTGACTTTGCTCAGCCGGCAAGTAATAGATTAATTTTATTATTATAATCATTTTTGACATTATATATCAAATCGGGTACAATCTGAAATGTCGTATGAAAACGTAGTTAAAAACAACCTTTATAGCAATTGAGAGTGATATTAATGGAAGAAACAATATTAATTGTAGACGATGAATGCGAAATAGCAGATTTAGTTGAGGTTTATCTAAAAAATGAAGGATATGCTGTATTCAAATTTTATAATTCTGCCGACGCGCTTAAGTGCGTTGAAAGAGAAAAAATAAGCCTTGCTATTCTCGATGTTATGCTGCCAGATATGGATGGCTTTACATTATGTCAAAAAATAAGGGAAAACCATCTCTTCCCTATAATAATGCTTACTGCAAAGGTCGAAGATATAGACAAAATAACCGGCCTTACGCTTGGTGCAGACGATTATATCACCAAACCTTTTAATCCTCTTGAATTAGTCGCAAGAGTAAAAACACAGCTAAGAAGATACAAGCGGTATAATTTGCCCGAATCAGCTTTTGACAATATTGACGAATATGATATACGCGGGCTTCATATTTCTAAAGGCAGCCATGAATGCACGCTTAACGGGAAAAATTTGGCTCTTACACCTATTGAATTTAATATTTTGTGGTATTTATGCGAGCATCTTGACAGCGTCGTATCATCTGAAGAACTGTTTGAAGCGGTTTGGGGAGAAAAATATCTTGACAGCAACAATACGGTAATGGCCCATATAGCGCGGCTGCGCGAAAAAATGGGTGAACCGGCGCGCAGACCTAAATTTATAAAAACCGTGTGGGGAGTTGGCTATAAAATTGAAAAATAATATTCTTAAATCATCTGACGATTACCGACAGCTTAAACGTAAAATATTTTTAAGAACGCTTATTATGCTTGTAATCTCTATTGCAGTTATTTGGTTCTTGTCTGTTATTGTGGTTCGCGGGAATTTTGCAAACGGTATGGTCAGCCTAATTCAAAGACTTTTTAACTTGGATTACAATTCTGCCTTAGATTTGTATTCAATTATTTTCCGCAATAATAAATATATATTAATATTGATAGCTATAGCCGTGGTTTTTATAATTATTTTCCGAATTTATCTTAACTGGTTTTCTAAATACTTTAACGAGATAAACCGCGGCATCGATGCCCTCGCTAAAGAGGATGGCGGAGATATTGTTCTTTCTGACGAACTGGCAGCAACTAAGAAAAAAATAAATTCTATAAAGCATACGCTGCAGCAGCGGGAGTTTGACGCGCAATTAGCCGAACAGCGAAAAAACGACCTTATAGTATATCTTGCCCACGACCTCAAAACTCCGCTTACGTCTGTTATTGGATACCTTACGCTTCTACATGACGAGCGTCAAATTTCTGAAGAGCTGCGTGAAAAATATTTAGCTATTTCTCTTGACAAAGCAGAGCGCTTGGAAGATTTAATAAATGAATTTTTCGAAATAACACGCTTTAATTTATCAAACATTGAGCTGCAGCTAAGTTATGTAAATCTTTCAAGAATGCTGCAGCAGCTTATATTTGAATTTAAGCCTATGTTTTCGGAGAAAAATCTTGACTGCAAGTTAGATATAGCTCCTGACATTTCTTTACGCTGCGACGTAGACAAAATGCAGAGAGTTTTTGATAATCTCCTTATAAATGCTGTAAATTACAGCTATAACGGCAGCACTATAAATATATCTGTCGCTCAGGATGAGAACGGCACGCTCATTAAATTTGTAAACAGCGGAAATACCATTCCTAAAGAAAAGCTCAGCAGGATATTCGAGCAGTTTTATCGCCTTGATTCGTCACGCAGCGCCAAAAGCGGCGGCTCAGGTCTTGGTCTTGCTATCGCAAAGCAAATAATCGAGCTTCATGGAGGAAAAATTTCCGCTGAAAGTCATAATGATACTGTTTCATTCATTATTTGGCTTCCATTAACGCCTGAAGAGTAAGCATTCAAGGCTCTTGCTTATGAAAATCATTTATAGTGTCGTCAGGCAGCAAAAGCTGTTTTTGCATGGCGACTCAATAAATTTAAAGATTATATTTTTGGAATGCTTTTTGCGCACATTTAAATTTGACAAAATTCGTCGTAAGAAAATCGTAAGAATTTCGTTGTATAAATGTAAGCTATTATTCTAAAAAAGCGAAAATATATTTATCCCCTTTCTGGTACGATAATCGTACAAAAAGGGGATTTTTATTTTTATAAGTCAAATTTACAGCAGTTAATCATTACGGCAGCACACTTTTTAAAGTTACAGCATTATCTTCTTTATAACAAAACTGCACACCAAATCTACGACATTTTATAATGCTCAGTTTTGTCGCTGTATACAGCGCCGTGCTGTACATAAAAGCATTGCAAGGATTTACACTGCTTCGGCTGCTTATTATCCCAATAAATTTATAAGGAGCATAAATAACTCTATGTCAAGAAAACGACTGACTGAAATTTTTCCATCTCTTCTGCCGTTTAGAAAAGCAGAGAAAAAGTTTTTCTTTTATTTAAAAATGAAATTTGACGGGCATCATTATTCCGAAACAGTTCTTAAAAATCAACTGCCATTTAAGCTTTTTGAAGCGCGCTCAAACATGTTTAACCAATACACTGGATTTGATGCATCATATCAAACTAACAAGGCTCACAATTTAAGGCTGGCCGCTGCAAAATTAGACGGCATGATTGTTTATCCCGGAGAAACATTTTCATTATGTCAGGCAATAAGAAATGCGGACAAGGAGATACCTTACAAAAACGGCCTGATTCTAATGAACGGAAGATGGACTACAGCTTACGGCGGAGGATTATGCCAAATAAGCAGCCTTCTGTTTTGGCTATTTTTGCATTCACCTCTTACAATAATTGAACGTCACGGACACGGAATACAAAATTTTCCGTATAATTTTTACGATGGAGTAAAGGGTGTAGACGCCGCAATATATGAAGGCTGGCTTGATTTGAAAGCAAAAAATGACACCGATTATGCATTTCAAATAAAAATAGAGTTTAATAATGAAAACATTATCGGCCAGCTTTTTGCCCAGCGCGACATCGGATTGTCATACAGCATTACCAATGGAAACACTGTATACTATAGGAAAAACGGAAAAATATATGAAGAAACCGATATACTGCGCAGCATTATGTCAGATATGTCAAATCAAAGTATAGCTATGGAAAGGCTTTACAGAAACAAATGCCAAATCGGCTATGAGCTTCCAAGCAACACTTTAATTGATGATAAATATATATAAATTTCGTATAGGCAATTTTAATTAAAGCTATGTCACGTTTGAAACTCTGACTAATTTTATTATAAGCGCATGTAAATTCTATGACAAAACTTAAAAATAAAAATGTGCTTGAAAGAATTATACATCAAATCTTTATGTAACAAGATAGTTCTAAATCTCAGTCACTTTAATAGTTTTCTCATTACAAAAAGCGTAGCAAGTAAAGTTCATATCTTCCCTTGTATTGCTTATTCCGACGTGTAAAGAGACAGCAAAAAAGGTGCCCTCTCCAGATGATATCAGCTACCTGTCATCTAACATACCAGCATATCAGCTGTTAAAACTCCAATTCCACGCTATCACTGCTGGAGGTGGTGCGTTCCAGTAGTTCATGCCAGACGTCATATCCAAGTTCAATTTGAAAAAATTCCTGACTCTCCGGATTCATACGTCTAGGGTATATCGTAATTTTCTCGTCTGTCTGGGCAATTAAAACACTTTCATGCTCTTCCCGTGCCGCTGCTTTCTCCATCGTCAGCCCGACCAGAATATCAGGCTCATATGGAAGCGCATCCGGGAATCCCAGCCTAGCTTCCTCGAGAAAGCTATCAGCATCAATCGCAGTCATTTCAGGACATGGAATATAATTGGAATACTGCCCATCTTCAAGCACCACCGCCACGAAATTGCCGTTTTTATCCTCATAGAGTTTAGTTGTGATCATTACTTTTGCCTCCCTTGTTTTTTATATTATATATTACTAAAAAATAATAGTAAAGGACTTCTTTGTCAGTCACATTTCGTGAAGCAGGCCGCGTTTGCGTCTAATAGGAAAAGACGCTGCAAACAATACCCAGCAGTCTTTTTTCCGAAAAAGGTTGGTAGCAAGCCAGAGCTGTCATGAGCGCGCTTGCAAACGAGCAGGCGACGTGAGCATGACACTTTTTGTGGGTGGTAACGGCAGTCTGTGCAGTGAAGCCGTGATTTTAAAAAATCGCAACTAACCACAATGGCTCACCGCGATATATGGTTGCGCTGCAAACAATACCCACTATAAGCACGAGCAACAAGATAAAAAGCTGAATCTGGAACGCGAACACGCGTCCAGGCTCAGCCTGTCAGCAGGCAACAAAAGAGATGCCTGCGAAAAGTTTTGAAATAGACTCGAACCCGCAAAAAGTTAATAGCGACAGGAGCCCGTTGCGAGGGCGTTTTGGGCCGAGCAGGTGAGCCGGGCGAGACTTTTTGCGGAAGAAAAAGAACAGTGGAGCGGTTTACTGATTTTTTATGGAATAAAAAATCAGAACTAGCGCAACTCGTTCCGACGTGAGAAACGTTGACAAAAAAGATATCCGTGCGCATTTAGGAAACCAAACCGCAACCGCTGGCGCTGGGTTGCGGTTTGGAAAGGAGGCGCAAGGGAGCGGGTGGATGACGTCTTTTTTTGCCGCAAGCATAAAAAGACGTCGGAGTAAAGCGGACTTTGCTCCAGCGTGGGTTATATTGACAAAATAGATATCCGCTATAAGCGCGAGAGTCAAGGCAAAAGAAAAAAACTGAACCTGGAACGCGAACACGCGTCCAGGCTCAGCTTGGTGCCGGTGGCGGGGGTCGAACCCGCACGTCCTTGCGGACAACGGATTTTGAGTCCGTCTCGTCTGCCAGTTCCAACACACCGGCATATAAATGCTATAAAGCCACTTTATTATCTCAGCGTCAAAACGCCTTAAAGAGATGCCTTTAAAACACCAACAGCATTTCCAAATTTATATGCCTGTATATTATATCACATAAATTCTAAAAATCAACGGATATTCGCACCATTTTTTTCAATACTAATAATAACACCTCTAAAGGAGATATTATTATGGATAAAAAAATAAAAAAAGTAAGCGGAAACAAGGGAAATCAAGGCGTTCTGACGAGCAAAATCCCGGCTAAAAGCATCAATGACGAGTTTTCCACTCAGGCTATATCACAGCCTGACAAGAGGCAGCCCAAAACCGGCGTTGCTCTTCCGGACGATGAAAATGTAGAACGTGCAAGAAACTGGGTCGACGAAAACGGATTAAGCTAAAAACATCATACTGTTTTTAAGACAGCACTTAAAGTTTTACCCTCTAAAAGCTAAGCAGTGTCAACTGCATACGGCCAATATGATAACTAAAATCAGCATAGCAGCCATTATTCAAAAGCTATGCTGATTTTTCTGTGCAAAAGCAGCTCGATAAAAACAATCTCTCACTGTGCAGCCGCTCACTGGCATAAAAATATTTCCAGCGGTATATCCGATATAATAGCCTTTATAATATTAAAATGGTCTGTGGAATTTTTATATCTGCTGCTTTAAATATCTAACCGAAGGTCAATGCTGAGGTCAAACATGATTAAGGCAAGGCATCACGTTTAATTATTTGCAGCAAGCATCATGACAGGCCGCATATTTCTTTAAACTGCTGCTCGTTTATAATCTCAACACCAAGTTCCTGCGCCTTTTTAAGCTTGCTGCCAGCGCTTTCGCCCGCCAATACATAGTCGGTTTTCTTTGAGACGGACGACGATGCCTTCCCGCCGAGCCTTCGTATTATTTCCGACGCTTCTTCCCTTGTAAACTCTGTAAGAGTTCCTGTAAGCACAAACGTTTTGCCTAAAAGCAGCTTATCTGTCTCAGATGCTTGCTCAGAATTAAGATTTAATCCCGCTTCTCTGAATTTTTCTATCATTGTCCGCGTCTCATCAAGAGCAAAAAACTCAAATGTGTCCTGCGCCATAACGTCGCCAAACCCGTTCAGCGCTTCAAGCTCCTCCTGAGACGCCGACATTATCCCATCTATTCCGGCAAAATTTTCTGCAAGTATTCTTGCGGCTGCGGCGCCTATATGCCGTATTCCCAGCCCAAATATAAAGCGCCACAGCTCGTTGCTTTTTGAGCGCTCTATCGACTGCAGCAGATTTTGCGCAGATTTTGCGCCCATGCGCGGCAGATTTATTATGTCCTCAGCCTTGAGATGATATATATCTACCGGCGACGATATCAGTCCGTTGTCTATGAAAAGGTGCACCGCAGCCGGACCCATTCCCTCTATATTCATAGCGCCGCGCGATGCAAAATGTATAAGATGTCGTGCAAGCTGCGCAGGACATGCGGCATTTGTACACCTTATTACGGCCTCGTCCTCTTCTCTAAACGCCCTGGCGCCGCATGAAGGACAAACTTTTGGCATCTCATAGGGTGCAGAGCCGGACGCGTGGCTTTTTACCGCCACCACCTCCGGTATTATATCCCCGGCTTTGCGCACTATTACAGTGTCGCCTATTCTTATGTCCTTTTCCTTTATAAAGTCCTCGTTGTGCAGCACCGCCCTCGTCACCGTCGTGCCGGCAAGCATTATTGGCTCAAAAACCGCCGTCGGTGTAAGCGCTCCGGTTCGGCCGACATTTATTTCTATCTCTTTAAGCACCGTTTCCTTTTCCTCCGGCGGGTATTTATAGGCCATAGCCCAGCGCGGGAATTTTGAAGTTGCCCCAATACTTCTGCGCTGGGAAAAATTATTTATATTTATTACCGCGCCGTCGGTGCCGAACGGCAGCTTTCCGCGCTCGTTGCCTATGCGCTCTATTTCTGCTGAGACTTCCTCAATGCTGCTGCAAACCTTATAAAAAGGAATTATCTTAAAGCCGGCAGATTTGAGATATTCAAGGCTTTCACTGTCTGTTTCAAATTCAAGTCCCTCAGACGACAAAATGGAAAATATAAATATATCCAGTCCTCTTGACGCCGTTATTTTCGGGTCCTTTTGGCGCAGCGCTCCCGATGCGGCATTGCGCGGATTTTTTGGAGGCTTTTCACCCAATTCCTCCTGAATATCCACTAATCTTTCAAAAGAGCTTATAGGCATGAACACCTCGCCGCGCACCTCTAAAAACGGGGCGTCGGTTTTTATAGACAGCGGGACCGACCTTATAGTGCGTATATTTGCCGTTATATTCTCTCCTATACGTCCGTCTCCGCGCGTCGATGCACGGTATAACTGCCCGTTTCTGTACTCTATCGATACTGAAAGTCCGTCAATTTTTGGCTCTACTATATACTCAGTTTTGCCCAAAGCTTTTTCCATACGCTCGTTAAAGTCGTATATTTCCTCCATGCTGAAAGCGTCTTCCAAGCTGAGCATGGCAGTATTATGCGCTACTTTCTCAAATGTATCCTCTGCACTGCCGCCTACCCGCTGCGTGGGAGAATCAGGTGTTATATACTCGGGGTTCTCCGCCTCCAGCTGCTCGAGTCGGCGCAGCAGCATATCGAACTCACGGTCGTCTATCTCCGGGTCGTTATCTATATAATATCTTTTATTATGATAATTTATTTCTTTTCTGAGCTGCTCTATCTCAGCCTGTATTTTTTCCTTCATATTAACCCTCTTTCACGACATGAGTATGTTATGACTAAATGCTTTATTTTCGCAAGTTGAAATCTACGCATAGGCTGTTTGCTTTTAATAAATCCGTCAGCTTTCTCCACTCTGCCCTGCATATGCGGACTCTTCGGACGTGTTAGATGCACCCGCTGCAATATTCGCATAAACGTTCGGCACGCTTCCTACAAGTATCGTCTCGGCAATTAAATAGCTTGATGCTATCTCTACAGATGTGCTGTGCCACGATGATACCAAATATACCGTTGTCGTCACTTTCAGCATAATGCGGTGCAGCGTCTGATTTATTCCCGCGCTTTCAAACACGTTTTCATATGACGTCAGGACTCCTTCAGCAAACTGCAGCTTAAAACTGAGCTTAGGGCCGCGGCCCATAAGCAGGTCGCTGCCGGTAAAGGTTCCTATCGGCACTTTAAACTCGCTGTATTCGTTGCTCGATAAGTTTTCCATAATCTTATCGCTTATTTTCGATTTAAGCTGGTTCATTTTTACGGTGTCGGTCTGTATTGCTGATATCTGCGAGCTGTCGTCCTTTTGCAGAGTTACAAGCTCAGAATAACTTATTCCGTCCTCCGCAAGGACCGCGTCTACAGCATTGTTAAAGGCTTTCTCTGCTATATTTTGAGCATATACTTCAGATATATTCGAAATAGACGGCCACATGCAGCCGTCTATTGCTATAAAAGCAACAGCAATTATGATAATTATTATGAGCAGTTTCTTTATCGGACTGCTTCTGCGTCGCCCCATCTTCATAAAATTTGCCCCTTTGAAAATATACTTTTACTCTATTACCAGTATATACAAAGGAGCTTTTTTGGTGAAAAAATGGCTCTTTTAACGTCCTAATTTTAATTTTTATGCTATTTTTTATTTTCCAGCTGATTTTAATGCTATGCTGCGGCCGACCATTTTAATTAATCGTTCGTTATATGCCACCGGCACCAACAGCCGCATATCATTCGGCAAGCAGTATATCGTCGGAAAGAGACTGTGCTGCATTGGGCGCCCAAACGCTTCCAAACAGCGGCCGCCCCGACGATGCGGCAAGCTGCCTGCTGTCGGCTTCAAGAGTAAAGGCAATTACTCATCCGTATGGAAGCGGCAAATGGCTTAAGCGCTACTCCGCCGGCTGCGCGTCAAGCTTCCAGCTTTCGGTATTCACTATTGTCGCCGCCATCATGGTGCCGTCATTGAATATGAATGTCACTCTATTTGTGCCGTATGTATACACCAATATCCGATAATTTTCAAGTACGGGACCAAGCATGAAAAACACATCGCTCTTCTCCGGCTGGCCACTGCGCTCCGGCTGACCGAGATGTGCTATTACATCATCCTCCGTCGCCACATAAAGCGGAAAACCATACGGCTCGCTGTAGCTGACTATGGCCGATATAACCTCATTTGAATCCGGAAGATAACAATACAGCTCGTTTACGGCGTTAAGCTCTATATGACTGCTGAACTCATTCTCTGTAAGTGTTATCTCACCGTGGCCGTGGCCGTCATCCGCGCTCGATTCTGTGCTGCTCGCAGCGTTTTCATAATATGCCCTTACCGCGTCCGCATTGTCGCCTAATTTTATCTCAAGCGGATACAGCTGTCCGGCTGTTGCGTATTCGCTCACATTTACCGGCGTAAACGATAAGTCCGGCTGCGACACAAACGGCGCTTCAGACGATACCGTACCGCTGCTGCCGTCACCGCATGATGTCAGCAGTCCAGCAACCATAAGTAATGACATAAACAAAGCTGTCAGTTTTTTCATTTACTAATCCTCCAATATATCGATGATTTTGTGCAAATCGTTTATATTCACATATATCAGCCGCGCCGCTCACAGCAGGCGATACGCTTATAGAAGCGTGCCATTGCTATGCTGACGGCCGACTTTAGACTGTACCGGCTTCAATCAGTAGTTTGTCCATGTATAACAGAGTTTCTCCGACCAAATCCGCATCGTAAAAAGGCGCTGCCGCTTTCATTGTCGCCGAATACGGTGATGGGCTCTTATTATGCTAAGCCCCACAAGCCGGCTTCAAAGGCGCCCAAATGCTTAGCTTCCGTTTTCTGCCAGAGATGCTGCCTACTCACCGCTATGTGATAAATATAATCTCTTCTGCCGTCATCTTTTTCAATGACCGCTCCGATGATTTTCCAATTTCTCCGCTGCAAAGCAGGTTTGGAGATTTCTTTTTAATTTTTCTCTGCCGTTTTTGAAATAGTCGGCATTCTTTAGTCAAATGCCGGCGTACAGGCGCCATAACGAGTAAACATTGTTGCCGTTTTTGTACATGTTCTTGTCTTCATTTTTCGCCGTGCATATATTACGATTTATGAATTGCTGTCCAGCAAATCCTTGCGCAGCTGCCAGAGGTCCTGTGATAAATCGACATAATAATTGTGCGGGTTTTCCAGCCTCAGCACCTCGTCCCAAAGAGTCGATACCTGCCGCTCGCAATATGCTTTTATGGACTGCACCGACGGACATTTATATACTAATTTGCCGTTTTTATAAATCTGCTTATGCAGCGGCCGCGCTATGAAATCCGTAATAGTCTTACGCTTCCAAGTATATTCCGGGTCAAATATCTCATATGGTGCATTCTCATCTATATTTTCGCCGTGCAGTGTTACAACATCGGCGATTGCTTTGCCGCTCGTTTTGTCAAACAGTCTGTGCACCTGCTTAAAGCCGGGAATAGTAAGCTTGGTTATGTTCTCGCTTATCTTTATCTTCGGTATTATCTTACCGTCCTTTTCAATGCCGGCAAGCTTATATACGCCGCCAAATACAGGGTCCGACGATGCCGTTATGAGTCGCTCGCCGACGCCGAAAGAGTCTATTTTACCGCCCTGTATTATTACCTCTCTGATTATATTTTCATCAAGCGAGTTTGTGGCGATAATTCCGCAGTCTGGGAAGCCTGCTTCATCAAGCATTTTGCGCGCGCGCTTTGACAGATACGTTATATCGCCGCTGTCTATGCGTATGCTCTGCGGCCTAAATCCGCGCGGAATTATTTCTTCATTAAACACCTTTATGGCATTGGGTACTCCGGATTTAAGCACATTATAAGTGTCAACAAGCAGCGAGCAATTTTCCGGATATGTCCTCGCATATGCTCTAAAAGCATCCAGCTCGCTGTCAAACATCTGTACCCAGCTGTGCGCCATGGTCCCAACCGCCGGTATGCCGTAAAGCTTTTCAGCAAGCGTTAACGACGAGCCAATGCATCCGCCAATATATGCAGCACGCGCACCGTACAGCGCAGCAGATAAGCCGTGTGCACGCCGCGCACCAAACTCCATCACCGTGCGGCCCTGCGCCGCCCTTACTATTCTGTTTGCCTTAGTCGCTATAAGAGATTGGTGGTTTATTATCATAAGAAGCGCCGTTTCTATCAGCTGGGCCTGTATAATTGGGCCGCGCACTATTATCACCGGCTCCTTTGGAAAGATTGGAGTACCCTCTTCAACGGCAAAAATATCACATTCAAATTTAAAGTTTTTGAGATACGAAAGAAAGCCCTCTGAATATATGCCTTTTGAGCGTAAAAACTCTATATCCTCATCAGTAAATTTTAGGTCCTCTATAAACTCTATAAGCTGCTGTAGTCCCGCCATTATGGCAAAGCCGCCGCCGTCCGGCACCCGGCGAAAAAACATGTCAAAATATGCTACGGTATCCGACATATGATTGTTAAAATATCCGCCGCTCATGGTTATTTCATAATAGTCCGCTGCCAATGCCAGCGCCGCTTCATTATCAATCAAAGACATATGCACACCTTCACTGCTTCATTTATTTTTTTATCTTTATTCAATTATAGTTTAACAATTTTTCCCGTATTTTTCAACCTATTTTAAAGATGCACTCGCCTCATCGTATTACATCTCAAACAAAGCAAAATGATTATATGGTACTATTTTCATCTGCCGCAGCATATACTTTAATGCTTGTAAGGGCTTGTCTACTCCGATATGCTTTACTATCGATATTAAATATGTATGTCCCAAATTTGGTACTCTAAAGGACTTGCCGAACAAATTTTCGTTGACAAGGCTTTTTGGATATTGTACAATATACTTGCAAAATAAAACAAATGTTCTTTTTGACTTGGAGGTTTAAAATGTCTGGTAATTTTATAATATTAACAATTTTTGAGGTAATAATAGCCGCAGCGCTTATAATAGGACTTTTTAACGAAAGAAAGCTTGCAGATTTTGAAGAAATGATGTTTAAAAGAATAAAGCATTTCTTTTGCAAAGATAAAGGGAAAAACGCGCCAAAAAAAATAAGCAGCTGCCGCAGGATTAAGACGCCGTCGGGACATTCGCGCAGACGGTGCGCGTGAGAAAGATAAGGTATCATCTATATAAGTGTATCTTATATAATATATTATTATTTACACAGAACTATAGATGTAAAATGTGTTTAGAAGCATACTTCTAATCGAATTTGTAAAGAAGAAAGGATATAAAACATATGTATATGGAACATTTTGGAGTAAGGTTAATTAAAAAAAATTATTCGTTTTATTTAAAAAGAGATGAGTTTGCCTTAATTAATACAAAGCCTTCTCTTCCCGTATTTGAAAGTTTAATTCAGGTAAATGCATACACTGACGACAAACATACTGAATACACAAAAGAATGGTGTGAACAATATAGAGAATTATGTTTGCAGAATTTTGACCTAAATATGAAATATTTTAATCAATTAAACTATTCTGATTTTGACAATGCTGTTGCGACTTTTTTAAAAAATAACAGTGAATTCCGTAAAGTTGATAATTTATGGACTGTCGATGGTGTATGCGGATATTATATTATGGTTCTTGACAAATATAAGCAGGCTTATATAGGCATGAGCAAAAATATAAAAACACGAATTCAAACGCATTGGACAAGTACTAAAGCTTTTGACCGTACTTTATTTCCAATGTATGCAGTAAACACCTCTGCTTTCTCAATCGACTTCTTTAGAGCATTGGATACAACAAGAATATATGTATTGGAAATGGATTTGCCTAATAATGATTTATTCCGTGATCTTTCCTTTTCTGATATAGAAGAGGAATTAATTGAAGATTTTCCAAAGCAATTTCTTACTAACCGCATTGGCGGGGGCTTGTCAACGCCATTAAAAGCAGTTGCCACAATGAATGAACGCAATTTGACTTGAACATAACTCTTATATGCCAACCTTGTTTTAAATATAAACGTTTGATGCTTATCACTATATCTCTCCCAATTTTAAAACCGTTCTCTTAGTTTAAGAGAACGGTTTTATCTTTTACAAAAGCGTTTATTAACGCTCTAAAAATCATCTGCTATAAATTTTCACCTATGCCTATGGCCTTTAAATTGTACTCTATCAAATGCTGCTTTGATTTCGGCACACATGCTTCAACAGCGCCCTTAAGCGCCTGATTGGAGCAAAACGCCGACTCTTTAAACAGCTTGCCGAGCATTATCATATTTGCAAGGCCGTTAAGCTCGTTTTCCTCCGCCAGCTCGGTTGCCGGGACGTAAAAAGCCTTAACGTCATTGCGCGAGACTTTCTCGTCTATAAGCGAACTGTCAATTATGACAATGCCGTCCTGTTCAACAGAATCTATAAATCTCTCAAATGACGGACGGTTCATAGCCAAAAACACATTCGGCTTTACCACAAGCGGAGAGCCTATCGGCTCGTCGGATATACACACGCTGCAGTTTGCTGTGCCGCCTCTCATCTCCGGTCCGTAGGACGGGAGCCACGACACTTCTTTTTCATCTGCAAGGCCTGCCCCGGCTATTACCTTGCCCATAAATAGTATACCCTGACCGCCGAAACCTGCTATTTTTATCTTATATTCCACGCTGTCCGCCCCCCTCTACTGCTTATCGCCGATATCCTTATAAACCCCAAGCGGGTAATAAGGTATCATGTTGTCGCGCAGCCACTGCATCGCCTCAACCGGAGAAAGCCCCCAGTTGGTCGGGCAGGTGGACAGCACCTCTACTATTGAAAATCCCTTTTTGTCTATCTGGTTCTTAAATGCCTTGACTATGGCCTTGCGCGCCTCTTTTATATGTGGTACGCTGTCCACCGATACGCGCTGTGCCAGCGCCACGCCGTCTAATGTGGACAGCATTTCGCACACCCTTATCGGGTTGCCAGAGTAGGATACATCTCTGCCATAGGGGGTAGTCTGCGTTACCTGACCCGGCAGAGTAGTCGGTGCCATCTGTCCGCCTGTCATGCCGTATATGGCGTTGTTTATAAATATTACCGTTATGTTTTCGCCACGGGTAGCGGAATGCACCGTCTCCGCCGTGCCTATCGCCGCCAAGTCGCCGTCTCCCTGATATGTAAACACAACATTGTCCGGATGCGCTCTCTTAACGCCCGTCGCCACCGCCGGAGCACGGCCGTGCGGCGCTTGTATCATATCGCATTCAAAATAGTTATAGGACATTACCGAGCATCCCACCGACGCTATGCCTACCGTGCGTCCCTCTACTCCAAGCTCGTCTATCGCCTCAGCCACAAGGCGGTGGACTATGCCGTGCGTGCAGCCCGGGCAGTAATGCGTATCCACATCGCACAGCGCTTTTGGCTTTTCAAATACTACAGACATGCTATTACCTCCCCAGCTCCATTATTTTTGCAAGTACTTCACCCGGCTCGGGTATCACGCCGCCGGTGCGGCCGTAAAACTCCACCGGCACCGCGCCGTTCACCGCGAGTCTCACGTCTTCTACCATCTGGCCCATGCTCATCTCAACCGAAAGGAAGCATTTGACCTGATTTACATATTTAGCAATAGTGTCCGTCGGATACGGCCACAGCGTTATGGGCCGGATGCAGCCGGCTTTTACGCCCTGCTCCCTCGCCTCTTTAACCGCCGCCTTTACTATCCTGGAGGTAGCCCCGTATGCCACTACTGCTATCTCAGCGTCCTCCATGAGATATTCCTCTGCGCGCTGCTCTTTTTCTTTTATTATCTCATACCGCTTATATCTCTCTATAACGCGGTTCTCCAGCTCCTCCGCCTGCAAATACAATGAATTTATTATATTGTGGCGGCGCTTGTTCTGGTGTCCGCTTGCCGCCCAAGGCTTTTCATGCGGAGACGTCTGCGGCTTTTCTATCACCACTGGCTCCATCATCTGGCCGAGCATGCCGTCGGCTAAAATCATCGCCGGCACCCTGTATTCTTCTGCCCTGTCAAAGGCGAGATAAACCAAATCCATTATCTCCTGCACTGTCGCCGGAGCAAATACAAGCACCTGAAAGTCGCCGTGCCCCAATGCACGCGTCGCCTGGAAATAGTCAGCCTGCGAAGGCTGTATGCCGCCAAGACCCGGACCGCCGCGCTGCACATTGACGATAAGCGCAGGAACATCCGAGCCGGCCATGTATGATATAGCCTCTGTTTTAAGGCTTATTCCCGGTGAAGACGACGAGGTCATCGCCCGTATGCCGGAAGCCGCCGCGCCCAACAGCATATTCGAGGCCGCCAACTCTGATTCCGCCTGAAGATATACGCCGCCTATTTTAGGCAGGCGCTTGGACATATATGCCGCCACTTCCGTCTGCGGCGTTATAGGGTAACCGAAGAAATGGATGCAGCCGGCCTGTATGGCGGCCTCAGCCAACGCTTCGTTGCCTTTCATAAGTACGCGTTTGGACATATGTATCACTACCTTTCCGCTCTCTCTACTCTTATTACTACGTCCGGGCATATCGTAGCGCACATAGCGCAGGATATGCATTTTTCAATATCCGTCACTTCAACTGCCCGGTAGCCCTTGGCGTTAAAGCCGTCCTCCGACAGGCGGAGTATTTTCTTAGGGCACACGCTTACGCAAAGGCCGCAGCCCTTGCATTTTTCCCTGTTGATAGTAAGCTTTTCCATAAAGCACTGCCTTTCTGCCTTTTACTCTTTCCACGGCGGTATTACATGTATATCTATCTCAAACAAGCCGTTTATATCCGGCCTGCTTTCATCTGCAATCTGCCTTTCGACTGTCGTATATACTACCGGAAGCCCGGTTAGCTCAGACAATTTATCAATATAATCTTTAGATGATTTTACAGTATCTATATTGGTGTATTCGCCTAAATGCGAATTATTCACAAGCCCTGTTGCCTTAAGCCGCGACGCCGCTTCAATCTCTTTCAGCACGGCCGCTGCCGTCTCCGGCGTATCGACAAGCGGACGATACATATTAGCGACATACAGCATATCATACCCCGCGTCCGATATCCGCGAAGAAAATCTGCCAAGCGCGGTGGCACCTGCGTCATCGCCGCCGGCGTCGATTATTATTTTCTGATAACCGCCGCTCAGCGCTGCGTCAATTTTGGGCGAAAGAGCCGGTATGTCCAATGTGCTGCCGGCATATATCGGAGATATTATATCTATACCCCTTTTAGTAAGTACCGATGCATAATCAGACGAGCGGAAATACGGATTTACAACATCCATATCAATCAGCAAAACCTTTTCATAAATATTCCGCTCGCGCAGGGCAAGATTTATTGAAAAATTGGTTTTGCCGCTGCCATAGTGCCCGCAGATTATAATTATATTTTTTTCTCTCACATCTAACCTCTAAAACGTTAAAGATAAATTAAACTGACGGCTGGAATTTTAAACCCTATCTCCATTCCTCAACATGGCATAATTTCACCGCTCTGCAACATTTCATTCATTAATAATAAACGCAGGAATATTAAGCAAAAATACGACCTAAAAATAATTAACTTATTGCCACTTCACTTTACAATCGACTAAATTTATTATATCACCGCTAAAACATTTTTTCAATGCATAGAGAATTTTATAATATTTTGTAAAATAATTTTCTGCAAAAGTATATCGCGGGAAACAATAACAATACTCTGCCGACATAAATCTCAGATACTTCACCATATGCGGCGACAAAGCTTGGGCATGAACATAAAAATCAGATTTCAACATATTCTGCCATCCATATAAGGCAATACCAGCTTAGGCAAAGTATATATATGCAAGAAACGCATCTTCCACCACGAATTGGCAGTCACCTACAATCGCATTAAGAGAAGAAGCAAACAAGATGTCATAAGCATAAATTTATAATAATATAAGCGAGCGGCTTAATATCACCACTACGCCATTAAAAGCATAATATGTGACTGAACCCTTTCGTGCAAAAAATAAATTGAGAGGTCAAAGCCATGTCTTTTACCGACAGAGAATTATTTGCAAGAATGTTAAAATGCGAGGCTGAGGGTGAGGGCGATACCGGAATGCGGGCCGTTGCTACAATAATAATGAACAGGGTTAACGCTTCTACCGGCGAATATCAAAGGGTATGTCAAGGAGATATAAGGCTAGTGCTGCTTCAGGAAGGGCAGTTTGACTGTGCAAGGGATATAGTCGGCGGACGGCCAAATCCGCGCTCAATATATTCACTGACTCCTGACCAGATTCAGTATGATATTGTCGACTGGGCATTCGGCGGCGGACTGCTGAACGCCGTTGGCGATTGCCTGTGGTATCTCAATCCATTCAGGCCCTCCTGTTCACAAAATTTTCCCGGAGACTCTGGTACATTTCACACCCGCATAGGCAATCACTGCTTTTATCGGCCTACGCCGTATTACGATAATACTTAAATTTATATGCCGCCTTAAATAATACATATTCATTTTCATTTCAGCTATTAAACCACCAATTTAAGCTTTATCAGTATTTGTTATGTATTGTAAATTCGGCGGAGATTGGAGTTTATAATGGAGCAAACTACAAATTATAATACTAATTCGCCATCGGCAGGAAGCAGCGTCTACCCGCAGTCGTCCGGAGTGAACACTGCGGCAGGAAATATTAACAGCAGCGGTCCCGCCGGAAACAATATCTCTTTGCCTCAGGCACAATCGGGATATAACGTTTATCCTCAATCTTCATATAGCCTGCAAGGTCAAACAAACAGCACAATGACTCAAAACACTGCCAATAGCGGAATGCAAAACATGGCCGGCAATGCATCTTCTAATATATCTATACCATCTACATCTGTTCTGCCTTATTCGCCATACAGCACCGACTCGGCTATTCAGTATCAGGCGCCCGCACAATCAGGAATTCGTACTATTCAGCCGCTGAATATGCCGCTGCAAAACAATGAAAACACTCCCGAAACGCTGACTAACCCGATATACATACCTGGCTTTTTAAGGCAGAATATCGGGCGTTGGATGAGAGTGGAATTCCTTATAGGGAACACTATGACCGACCGCGTCGGAGTACTTACCGAAGTCGGTGCAAGCTATATACTGCTGCATTCAATAGACCCTAACAGCTATATTTTGTGTGATATGTTCTCTATTAAATTTGTAGTTATCATTAACACTGATAATTATGGCTCACTGTTTATCGACCAATAATTTTAAAACTCTTAGCATAAGTATTAATTTTAAGCTATCTTTATATTTTTAAAAACGGCCGTTCTCTCGAACGACCGTTTTTATTTAAGCTGTTATGATATTCAACTTACTTTTTTACCATTTAAGCTTTCTTTTTAAAGCCCATTTTTTTCTCCTCACCTTTTATTATACGCTTTATGTTTTCACGATGCTTTATAATTACTATTACGGCAATTATCAGCGCAAACAGCGTCTCAAAATTCTTCTGCCCCATGTTAAACGGAGAATATGTGTAAGCGCTGGCTGCATGCGTAAAATCATATATAAGATATGTAGTAATAGGCAGCGCTATTGATGCCGCTATTGATGAGAGAGATACTATCCTGCTGATGGCAAAGCATATTAAAAAAACAGCTATTATTATAAGAAACACGCGCCAGTCAATAAGCAGCACCATTGCGGCTGAGGTTACTACCCCTTTGCCGCCCCTAAACCCAAAATAAATCGGGTAAAGATGCCCCAAAAGGCAGCATACTCCGCATATAAATGCGCCGTACACAGGGTCTATCGTTGAAGCTATCTGCTGCGTCTGCGGCAGATAGTTAAGCAGCGCAAACACCGCATATCTACCAATAGCGACAGCTGCTATAGTTTTCGCAAAATCGCATATAAAGGTCAGTATGCCGGAATATTTCCCGCCGGCCCTGAAAGCATTCGTCATGCCGGCGTTCCCGCTGCCTACGTCCCTTACATCTATATTGGCAAACGCCCTCGTATATATAATGGCAAAGTTTATGCTGCCCAAGAGATAGGCTATAATCCCCGCCGCTAAAAAAATAAGCAGCACAATTACCTTATCAGTCATTTTATTCCTCCATTACACATGGTTGCTGAAGCTTCGTTATTTTTCATTTATATGCAGAGCATAGCTCCCTAATTTGCATGTCCGGCCGTCTCTATAATTATCAGCATAATTTAAATGCACAAATTATATACGCCTATCAGTCGCAAAATGTTTGCCGGCATATGCCTCAGTCGCCGCGCTCGCGTATTATCATTCTTATAGGAGCCCCTTCAAAGCCGTATGTCTCTCGTATGCGGTTCTCTATATACCGTTTATATGAAAAGTGAAATAAATCCGCCCTGTTGCAGAAAAGCACGAATGTCGGAGGGCAAACCGATGACTGAGTCATATAATATATCTTAAGGCGTCTGCCCTTATCAGACGGAGGCTGTACCCTCGATGTAGCGTCGATGAGTAAATCGTTGAGCATACCCGTCGATATTCTCATACTGTTCTGGTCGGCTACATATTTTATAAGCTCAAACAGGCGATTAACCCGCTCGCCGGTTTTAGCGGAAATAAACACCATTACCGCAAAGGACATAAATGAAAAATCATTCATTAGCTTTTTGCGGTAGCTGTCCATCGTTTTGCCGTCCTTTTCTACCGCGTCCCATTTATTAACAGCTATTATGCAACCCTTGCCGGCATCCAGCGCAAGGCCCGCCACCTTAGAATCCTGCTCAGTAAATCCTACCGTCGCATCTATCATTATCACACAGACGTCGCAGCGTTCCACTGCTGCTTTAGTGCGCACAATACTGTATTTTTCAATTTTATCGTCTACCTTGCTCTTGCGGCGCAGCCCTGCAGTATCCGTAAAGATAAAGCTGCCGTAATCATTGTCAACACGCATGTCGACAGAGTCGCGGGTAGTGCCCGCTATGTCGGACACAATAAGCCTGTTTTCTCCCGCTATATAATTAATAAGTGAGGATTTTCCCGCATTTGGCCGGCCTATAACGGCTACCTTTACAGCGTCGGAATCTTCTGCTTCAGCATCGTCTGCCGGTAAGTAATTATATACCTCGTCCAGCAAATCGCCGGTGCCGTGGCCGTGCACCGATGACACCTGGACAGGTTCGCCCAGTCCGAGATTATAAAACTCATAAAACTCCGCCGGCGGATTGCCTAAGCTGTCGCACTTATTTACGCACAGAACTATCGGCTTGCTGCTTTTGCGCAGCATGGCCGCCACGTCCTCGTCTGCCGCCGTTACGCCGGTGCGCAAATCAACCACCAAAATTATTACATCCGCCATGTCAATAGCAAGGCTCGCCTGCCTGCGCATCTGCGTCAGTATCTCATCGTCGGAATACGGCTCTATTCCGCCGGTGTCTATCAGCAGTACTTCCCTGCCGCGCCATTCGCAGTCGGCGTATATCCTGTCGCGCGTGACGCCTGGCGTATCATCGACAATGGACACCCTGCGCCCCACCAGCTTATTAAACAATGTGGATTTTCCAACATTCGGGCGCCCGACAACAGCTACTATCGGTTTTCCCATATATAATCGGCTTTACGCCTTCTTCCTTTCCTTTTTCATCGTGTGATTTTCGCTATATGCCAAATGCGGCCAAATGGATATTATCGGCAGTTGTAAAGCCGCGCAGCCGGACGCACAAATTACAGCGAGTACGCCGCTATATATCAAAACCGGATATTCAAACTTACATAAATATAATATTTTAGGCATACGGCACGCACAAAAGATATATGTCATTTAAATATATGTGTAGATACGGCTTAATCTGCGTACATTGCATTAACATTATTTGCAGCGCTCATGCAGCCACATTAATTCAAAAATTTGCGGGCACCAAAGCATGTCTCCATGCCACCGTGTTACAACTCTTCACCGATAAGCGCTGAAAGCAGCTCATATCCGCCGTTGCATGGTACCGCCTTAAGTGGCACATTAAGCGCCGTCTCCACCTCTGATGGAGTTATATCATCCAAAAATCTCGCATTTTCGCTGTCCAGCATAGAATCTGATATAAGCAGATATTCACCCAAGTCGGCGCCGCTGAGCTGTTTTATAAGGTCCTGTCCGCATATAAGCCCTGTTACGCTTATGCTGCGGCCGAAAAAGTCGTTGTCTATTTTATAAACCTTACACTCTAAATTATGCCATTTATCCTGCGCCATGTCAACAAGGCACTTTATAATTTTATATGACGCCTCGCCCGTCGCTATGCTTATTTTTCTGCTCACTATACTTTCCGGCGCAGTTTTAAGCGCCTGAATAAAATCATGCCTTAAAAGAGTACACATACCCACTCCGTTTTCCAGCTGTAAAAAATCGCCGTAATATTCATAGTCCGGAGTGTCGCTCCCGCATATCACATAAAATTCGTCCGACGGATATATTAGCCGCGTTCCATACTCTTTTTCAAACTTGTCGCCAAAACCGTTTATTATATTCAAAACCTCTTGCGCCGTCTCTTTGCTATAAGGCTCAATTTTTTCCAATCTTTCGCGATAAGCAGTAAGTCCCACCGGTACGGCAGCTATGCTCTGCACTGCCGGATAAAGAGATGCCAGCTTTTCAATGCTATATACAAGCTCCTCACCGTCATTTATTCCCGGACAAAGCACTATCTGGCAGTTCATCTTTATACCGGCCTTTGCAAACATGTATATATAATTAAGGCATTCGCCGGCAAACCTGTTTTTCATCATGCGGACGCGAAGCTCCGGGTTCATAGTGTGCACCGATATATTTATGGGACTTATATGCATCCTGATTATGCGCTCTACATCCGCCTCGCGCAGGTTTGTAAGCGTAATATAGTTGCCGAAAAGGAAGGACATGCGCTCGTCGTCGTCCTTAACATACAGGCTTTTGCGCAGCCCTTGCGGCATTTGGTCTATAAAACAGAACATACATTTATTACGGCAGGTGTGCTGCTCGTCCATAAGATATGTTGAAAATATCAGGCCGATATCCTCATATTCTGGCTTTTTTATTCGAACATGCCGCTCTTTTCCGCTGCGTGAATATACAATATCCAGTTTTTCGTCGGTTATATAAAACTGATAATCAAGCACGTCGTTTACTTCGTTCCCATTTATGCTTTCCAATATATCGCCGGAACGCATGCCCTTTTTATACGCAATACCGCCCGCTTCCACATTTTCAATTATTACCGGCATAATGTTTACCTCAAAAAGTTTATATTAAAAAAACAGAGAAGGAAAAAATCCTCCTCTTTTTTCTTTACTATGCTTCTTTTTTGATAACCTCACGGTTCCTGTAATATCCACAGGTGCCGCATACGCGGTGCATTAATTTATAATCACCGCAGCGCGGACATCTCACTAGGTTCGGTGCGTCAATCTTCCATACGCTTGAACGCCTTTTGTCACGCCTTGTCCTGGATATTCTTCTCTTTGGTACTAATGCCACTTTTACGCACCCCCTTATCTGAATTTAAGACAAAAGTCAAATTTATCCTTGAATATCTTATTTATTATACAGTTACTATGTCACTGTTGTCAAGTGCTTTTTTGTAATGAAAAAATTTTGCATTATACGCCCGCTGCAAATCATATATCAGAGCGGACAAGCCATTTAATTCGCACTTCTCCGCTCCGATAATCATTTACATCGACGCTTTAAAACAAGCCGCTGCGCATATTGTATGCCGCTTACAGCTTCTTTGTCAGCTCAAATACCTGCTCCGGCAGGCTGGACTCGTCGCATGAAAGGGTAAATACAAACTCCGCTCCTGATTCCTCCGACACCTTATTGAGCTTTGTGAAAAAGCCTACAAGCTCTTCATAGTCCCTGCCGCCTATTCTAAATGTCGCATCCACAAACACATGCGTTACATCATAGTTGCCGGCACATATGCCCGCTAAAAAGCCATAAAGCGCATCAAAACCGCATATGGAATAATTATCGGTAGCAATAAGTCTTGCCTTGTGGCTGATATCGTATGTGAGCTTTTTCACCTTTTCGACGCATACCACATTCCCCTTTGAGGAACTTACCGCCTCGTTTACCAATGATATGAGACGCTTGGTCTTGCCTGAACCCTTGTTGCCGATGATAATGGATATCATATAAATCTCTCCTTTATATAAATTCCGCTTATGCGGTTATTTTTGCTTTTATATAATTTTATCAGCCATTAAGCCTTTTTTCAAGTGCTTCTCGCTCTGTTTCGTATCCCGGCTTGCCGAGCAGCGCAAACATGTTGCGTTTATATTCCTCTACGCCCGGCTGATTAAACGGATTAACACCCAACAGATATGAGCATATTGCGCATGCTTTCTCAAAGAAATATATGAGCCAGCCGAGAGAATGCTCATCGGCGCCCGGCACATCTAAAATAAAGCTCGGTACACCGCCGTCGGCGTGCGCCAGCAGAGTGCCCTGCATTGCCTTCTGATTTATATAGCCCATGTTCTCGCCGTCAAGGAAATTGAGCCCGTCGCCGTTGTCCTCATTCTTCTTTATTGTTATTTCCTTGCCCATGCCCTCAATATTTACAAAAGTCTCAAACATTATGCGCGAGCCCTGCTGAACAAACTGGCCCATTGAATGCAGGTCGGTCGAATATATGCATGAGGCCGGGAATATGCCCTTATTATCCTTGCCCTCGCTCTCGCCAAAAAGCTGCTTGAACCATTCCGCCATAAGCGCAAACCTCGGCTCAAAGCTAACAAGCAGTTCGACCGCTTTATTCTTGCGGTACATAATGCTCCTTGCGGCAGCATAACGATAACAGTCGTTTTTAGATATATCACTGTTTTGATACGCTTTGGCGGCATCTCTTGCGCCGGCCATAAGTGCGTCTATGTCAGCGCCAGATACAGCTATAGGAAGCAAGCCCACCGCCGTAAGAACAGAGTATCTGCCGCCTATCTCGTCTGGTATGACAAAAGACTCATACCCTTCCTTTTCGGCAATCGTTTTAAGCGTGCCGCGACTCTTGTCCGTTACGCAGTATATGCGCTTTGCCGCTTCCGCCTTGCCGTATCTGTTTTCCATATACTCTTTAAAAATCCTAAACGCAATCGCCGGCTCGGTAGTGGTGCCGGACTTAGATATAACACACACGCTTACATCCTTGCCGTCGCACAGCTTGAGCACATTGGCCATCTCGCCGCCGCTTAATGAGTTACCGGCAAAAAATATCTGCGGGGTGTCCTTGCACATAAGATTGTAGCTCGGCGAATGAATATACTCAATAACTGCGCGTGCGCCCAGATATGAACCGCCTATGCCTATAACAACCAGTACCTGTGAGTTGCTTCTTATCTTCTCCGCAGATTTCTTTATTCTTTCATATTCTTCCTTGTCATAATTATCCGGCCATGTAAGCCAGCCGGTGAAATCGCTTCCTGCACCTGTGCCGTTATGGAGCATTTCATGCGCTACATTTACAAACGGCTGAAGTGATGCAAACTCTTCTTCTGAAATTACATCAGCTGCATATTTATAATTAAATTTTACAGACATTTATCTCTCCCCTTATTTACTATTATTTTACATTAATATCCGATATATTGCAATCATAAAATTATATTAATTTACTGTTAACAATTGCCTCCGTTTTAATGCTTTTTACACCATAAGCTGACTGCGGCATAATCTTACTTACATATCGCAAAATATACCGTACTATATCTTTGATAACTGCTTAAATATTTTTTCTGCAATGGCAAATACAGCTTAAAAGCATTTCATCCATGCTAAATATGCATTCTATGCACTGGCTTTCTATTGACTTCGCTTCAATTGGCCAATCCAACCTTTAGATAAGAATAAGAGCGGCAAAAGCCGATTTTTAAGCATCACGGCTGCTTTATTATCCAAATATAAGCAAATGCGCCTATATCTAAAATATAGGCGCACGTTATTTTTATAAAGTTGATATTTAAAATTTTATTCTATTCTGATAATCAGTTGGAAGCCCGTCCCTATATAAATGCGAGTCGTTTGAGAGCTGAAGCATTTTGGGTATTACCGTTCCTGTCCTTGCAGGGAATTCAATCACCGTCATACCCGTATGCCCTGTATCAAAATGAGTGCTAAACTGAGGGTATGGAATATCCAACACGCAGCTTAAAAAGGCAAGGCCAAAGCCCTGATGCGCAAAAAGCGCCACACGCTCATTATTTTCAGAAATTGAATTATATGTACTTTCCTCAAGATTATGCTCATAGCCAAGCGACGCCAAAAATGCGTCTGTCTCTTTCTGTATGCGCTGTTTTCCCTCTTTTAGCCGCGTATTCTCAAGTGCGGGATGATTATACCAGTTTTTATCGAGCCTGCGGATTTCATCAGATACAAACAAATTTATATATTTTTCCTGCTGAAATACCCACGACATCCCGCCTCTTCCATTATCGGCGGCGAAGTCCTCCCACGCATGGCTTTCGTTGCACCAATCGAGCAGCACCATCTCCTTTTTCAGCAGCTCGCAGGTTGGGGCCGCCGTCTCTATAGCGCGGTTGGAGGTGGATGCGTATATTTTATCTATACCGTACTGTGCAAGACGTTTTGCCAGCGCTCCCGCCTGCCTGCGTCCCAGCGGAGTAAGCTTATCGGGATTGTATATAGGGTCGCCGTGCCTTATGAAAAATAAAAGCATATGTCTGCCTCGCTTCTTAATTATGTGTGATTGCAGCCTATAAATTGTTCTAACCTAAAAAGTCAACTTATAAGCTGCCAGGCATATTGTAGCACATTTAGCGTTCATATTAAAGCCATTAACATTAATTATCTATAATCAATATCTAATTATGTAATAAATTACGTAAATCCAGTTAAGCAGGCCGTGAAAAATTGCCCAGCCTATTGACTGCCACTTGACATATGAAATTATCATAGCAAGCGCCACGCCAAATCCTATGCCTTTTTTGCCATGTTCTTTTATCGTCTGATTTGTCACGTTTGTGACGTTTGTTACTCTGCTCTGCTTTTCGCCGTATATCATTTCTTCCATTGATACGTCGAATATCTGAGATAATTTAAACAATGTATCAATATCAGGACTGGTTTTGCCAGTCTCCCAATTAGACACAGCCTGCCGCGTTACATTCATTTTTTCTGCGAGATTATCCTGAGTCATGCTTTTCTCCTCGCGAAGCTTTTTTATTGTTTTGCCAATGTTCGCCATACGCCCGCCCTCCTTTTTGTCTTTATTATATTTAATATAATTCATAAATGGCAAGCAACAATTCATTGCGTAGCAACGCAATGCATCGTGCAGCCAAGGCAAAGAGTCAAATATGCATAATAACAGCGCATAAGAATTAAATTAAACTCATTATTTTATATATAAAATAATTTATAAAAATAATGGAAATTAGACTTGACATAAGCTATTTTTAGTATATAATATTTTAAGTAACTTTCAATATTTTGCGGAATTGTGTAATGGTAGCACGGCAGACTCTGACTCTGTTTGTGAGGGTTCGAATCCTTCTTCCGCAGCCAGCGTGCCGCTGAATCCAACTTGTTTTGGATTCAGCGGCATTTTTGAATTAGCAGCTTGCGCGGGAACATTATTTTTTCACTGCCATTTACAGCGGTACCTCTTTTATTATCTTTATATTACATCGCAAGTACTCATTCCTCTGAAGCTTATTTCACTTAAAATGTCTCTCTGCGCTGCACATATATGAAGCTAAAGCATATATCTAGCTTTAACTATTGTAAATTCAGCAAAACTATATATTTTACTGTAAATAGAATATAGCCTTATCTATACTATCATAAATAAAGTAAGGCAGTAGATTGAACAAAAAGGCAAAATTATATTTCATAAGAGCTTTCGTAAGCGCGCATTTGAAATATCATTATAATTTGATTACATATTTTGCATTTTACTGATTTTATATACTAAATTTTATACTGTTAAAATAAAATTAATTTACTTTAATACTTTTTGAGCTTATATTAAAAACCGCCAAGTACTAAAATTGTACTTAGCGGTTATCTTTTTTCAAATTCTTTACCGTTTATTAAAAAGTCAATAGAGACGTTAAAATACTTTGACAATGCTTTAAGGGTTTGTATATCGGGATTTCTTTTCCCGTTTTCATAATAGGAAATAACTTCTCTGCTTATGTTCAAATCCATTGCGACTTTTTGCTGATTAAGATTTCTCTGTCTTCGAATAATACGAAGTCCGATTAATCCATTATTTTTGTTTGATATCATACAAACTCCTTAAAATTTCTTGACATTATTGTAACAGTCTGTTACAATAAAAATGTAACAATTTGTTACATAAAAATAGTGCTAGTTATAGGAGGTAAAAATATGGGATTTTTAGACGCGATGAAAGGAGCAAATATGAATTTCGGGACAGTTGACAGCCCGGATTTTACAGCATGTTATCTAACGCTTAAGGACTTTAAGCAAAATGACAGCCCTTTTATTATTACGGGGGCGCAGGCAGGTAATTATGAATTTAAAAAGAGTGATGTAAAAGAATTTAGGGTAGTTGCTTCCGGCGGGGACTGGATAAAATATAAAATGAAATTTGCGGATGGAAAAAGTGCTATTATCCATTCATTTGTTGATACTAAAGCTACTGGAAATGGAAGCACCAACAAATCATCAGGCGTAAAAATGGCTCCGCTTGAGCGCTTTTTTGGAGACCTTTTGTAAAAATTTGTATTGCAGTATATCTGGGCGAGCAAAGCTTGCCCAGATTTTTATTATTACCATAATTGAAATCATTATGAATAGTAAATTATAGGGTGCAAGTTATAAAAACATTTTATTATATGCGAGCATGCGAAATAATGATGAAGCGATCTTCACAAAATGGACGAAAGGCCTTGTAAAAAGAACAGAGAATTTAATCATCCATTTTGTTGATTTTGAAGCTGATTATATGCTTGCATGATTAACTATTATTAAGTTTGAAAATAATCATTTTATAAAAGATATTTTTACTACACCATTTATTTCATTTTAAAAAATCCCGCTTTTGCTTAATAATCAACATATAAAAAACTAAAAGCAGACTAAAAATTATAAAGCTCTTAAAGACGTTTGCCGACATCTTAATTTTATTATATTTACAAGTGGTATATGGAGCTTATTATTGCTGTCCTTGTTTTATTACATATTTAAGTACAAATATCTTTTGGCGCTTGTATGTTTTGGCTTATAAATTTGCCTGTATATTTTTACTGTACAAAGTTATAGCGAAATTTTTTCTCTATTTTACAATACGGCCTATACTGTTTATAAATTGCAGAAAGATTAACACCGCCCGCCGAGGTCGAAAAGCAAACATTTTTCCGATGCCATGCTGACCGTTTGCGGCTTAAGCGAAAGCAAAGTCAAATCCGATATGAAGCGCGGTTTTCCAAAGCGGCAAATGGCATGATACCGGCTCAAGTGTTAAATATCAATAAACACACCGTCAAAGCTTCTGCCTCAAACTGCTTCTATCAGATATCGGCTGGCTATGCTGTTTTTGCTTCTCTGTTGTACTGTATGCTTGGACTTATAAAGCCGGTTTTTCTGCAAAAGCCCCTCCGATAAAGCTTAATTTGCCTATCACTCAATTATACTGGCGGCTTGTTTTGCTTAAGTAGAAAATAATAGAGCAGATGATTTTTCGTCATCTGCTCTTTATCTTACATAATTAGAGAATTATGCATATAAGCCCGCTGCAGCCTTCGTTTATGACGCGCTCTAAGGTCTCCTGCATTCTCATACGTGCGTCAGACGGCATTCTGGAAAGCTTTGCGTGCAGCCCCTCGTTAACAAGCTCATGCAGTGATTTGCCGAATATGTTCGACTCCCATATCTTTATTGGGTCCTCCTCGAACTCCTGCAGCAGATACATCACAAGGTCCTCTGACTGCTTCTCACTGCCGACTATCGGATTTACCTCGGTCGTTATTTCCGCCTTCATCATATGTATCGACGGCGCCGATGCTCTCAGTCTTACGCCGTAGCGTCCGCCCTGCTTCATGATTTCCGGCTCCTCAAGGCTGAGCTCTTCCTTAGATGGCATTACTATTCCGTAGCCAGTGGTCTCGACCTCATCCAAAGCGTCTTTTACGCGGTCATATTTTTTCTTTATGTCCACAAGCTGCGCCATGCAGGTTATAAGGTCTTTTTCGTCGTGTATGTCAAGGCCGGTAGTGTCGGTGAGCACCTGATAGAAGATTTGGCCCTGTATCTTGACGTTTATTCTCGCGCTGCCTATGCCCAAGTCTACCCCGGATATTTCGGCGTTCTCTACTGCATCACAGCCGGAAATGGCTTCGGTAAGGAAGCTTATGTCTCTTATGTGCTCTATCTTAGCCGCAGCACTTTTTATTATACCGAATAAATCGTCGCGCAGATTATGACTGCTTTCCAGCGATGTTATCCAGTGCGGCATGTCTACTGCTATTTCTCTTACAGGGAATTCGAAAAGCACCTTGGAGATGATGTCTTTTATCTCTTCCTCCGTCATTTCAAGGCAGTTTACCGGCATTACCGGAACACCGTATTTTTCCGATAAATCCGCTGCCATATCCATGCTGCTGGCAGATGCCGGATACATGCAGTTGAGCAGTACAATAAACGGCTTGTTTATCTGCTTGAGCTCGTTTATTACCCTCTCTTCGGCCTCTTCGTATTCCTCTCGTGGAATATCGCTTATGCTGCCGTCGGTGGTGACTACAAGCCCTATTGTCGAATGCTCGTTTATTACCTTTCGAGTGCCTATCTCCGCCGCCATGTCGAACAGCACCGGCTCGTCGTACCACGGCGTCATAACCATGCGCGGCTGGTCGTTTTCTATATAGCCGAGTGAGCTCGGTACAATATAGCCTACGCAGTCTATCATACGCACTCTAAACACTGAATTGCCGTCAAGCCTTACCTCCACAGCCTCTTCGGGTATGAATTTCGGCTCGGTCGTCATTATCGTCCTGCCGGCCGCCGACTGCGGCAGCTCGTCGTTTGCCCGCTCGCGCCTGTAATCGCTGGTTATGTTGGGCAGCACCAGCGTATCCATAAATCTCTTTATAAAAGTAGATTTACCCGTCCTTACCGGACCTACTACACCGATATAGATATCTCCGTCGGTGCGCTGCGCTATGTCTTGATAAATATTAAGTTCTTCCATTTCGTCCTCCCCTTTAAGGCAGAGATATTTATTTTAAACGCTCGGTATAAGCAGCATAGCGTTTTCTGACAGAACTTCCTCGCTAATGCCGTTTAAGGACATTACTTCTTCTATGGAAGTATTATAGAATTTCGCTATATCCCACAGCTTTTCCCCAGCCTCAGCGTAATATATTATGAGCGCGGCCCTGCTCATTGCATCGTTTGTTTCTTCCTCATTTGCCTCGGCCGACACTATGACGTTTTTCTTAAATATTTCAAATACTTGCGCCGATATGTTAAGCTCAACCTTGACCTCTACAGAGCTCGGAGAGGTCATGTTATAGCTTGACGCGAGGGACACTACCGACGGTGAGCAGCGGTAATCTTCAAGTGCTGTCTCCAAATCGTGCGAATACTCATAATCTACCGGCCGCTCAAAGTATGCAGGGCTTCCCTCGGAGTTCTCGCCCAGCATGCATATTACTACCTTGCCGCCTATAATAAGCTTTTTGTCCTCGCATTTTACTGTGTCTACAGACGAGTCGCACCACATATCCAGCACTGTCGCTATTGAGTCTGCCGGCAAATCTAAGCTTTTTTTGCACTCAAACGATTCCCTTATCTCGCTTGCCATGCGCTCAAAGGTCACGGCGTCTTTCTCGCAGTTTACGCCGCACTTTGTACAGTAGACGTCGTACATTACCGGCACCTCTGCATTGCAGTATGCAGTGATGCTTATCAAAATTTTGGCTGACAGTCCTATAGCCCTTGTTTCACCGTTCATGCCGGTGCGCGGCTTGACATCAAGAGTAATTACATCGGCGTCTATTACGCAGCAGCAGTCCTCATTTATTCCCTCTATGTCTACTATCTGAGATATTGGGAGCACATTTTCAAATACATGCAGCGCGCGGTCGACATCGGAAGAATAGAGCACACTCACCGCCAAATCGCCCTTTATTACCGCTTTGTTGCTGACTATCTTGCAGTCGGTAACGGCGGCGTTTGCGTCGCTTCTTATGATTGTCCGTATGGACGGCTCATCTTCCGGCAGCGTCATGTCGTCGTTTATTATGACGTACTTTTCCGCGTCTCCTATCTGCGACGTCATGGACACATTTTCTCTCAGCATCTGCACGCCTTCTGCATCTATATCGCATACTATATTGCGGCGGCATTTTCTATTCATCTTAATGTCAAGCGACATTGCGCCGTGAATATCCACTCTGCGGCTGCTTACGGCGCGGCAGTTTATAAACTCTGTTTTTGCCTTTACTTTTACGGCGCCGTCTATGTCCGGCTCTGTCTCTACCGTTTTAGTAAAGCTCCATGGATATTCAAAGCTGTTGATATCGCCCTGCTCTTCATCTGCGTAAATCAGGCATATGTATGCTGTACCCTCTATAGTCAGCATACCGCCTGTTACCGCCGAGGAATTTATTCGCGGCGTTACCCTGCATTTTAATATCCGGGATATATCCGGGCAATAGTCCGGCAGTGTAAAATCAGTGTCTATCGCCTGCTCGACCGTTTGGCTGAAAACCGAACCGTTTACGGCAATATCCTGCTCTGTTACCCTGAAATCCATAATGGCCTACCTCTCCTTTTCATTTTCTATTAGCATAATATTCATCTGTCCTTTTCCTTATGCACAAATTTATGTTTTTGCTCATCTTTTTTACGTTTATGTGCTTGCCGGCAGTAAACATACTAATTAATATGAAAGTACAGGCTGTTTTATGCAGCCTGTACTTTCAATTTATGTATATTTTTATGAATATCTAAAAACCGCACTGCCTGTACATTGCAAGCAGCAATATGTGTTCAATTATTTTATCAATTTTACGGATTTCCTTTTTAATTTTAAAAGCGCAAGGATAAACTTCCACAAATCCATAAAAATTATTATTTTACACTCTATGTTATTTTCTGCCATTTAAATCCGTCCATATTGAATCTGGGTATAATGCGCTTATGACTTCAAAATTGGCAATGACGCTCATTTTTTAATAATTACAGTTGTGTCTTTGCTTTTAATAAACATATGAATTTATTATTTTCCTATAAAAATATCTTTACGCTAATATCATGCTTCACTATTTTTCTCTGCTAGGTTATTTTATAAAGCTTTTTCCGACAAAATCAGTGTTATTACCGAATCCGTACTTAAAAATAAATTGGGGATGCATATGCATCCCCAATTTATTTATCAGACAGCTGCCATTTTAGTCCTTTAGCCAAGTTTATTCGTATGTATTGCCTCTTAAAACACATCAGTCGTCCTTTTTTATTCCGAATATAAGCTTTAAAAGACCTCTTAAGACCTTTGGGCTCTTTACTACGACAACTTTCATTGGTCATGACCTCCATAAATCAGCATTTTAGAAAGGCGATACCGAAAAACACCACAGCAATTGCCAGTATCATAAGAAGAAACCGGGCCGGACATATGCAGGCAAGCGCAATGCCTAATCCAAAGGCTACGGCCAGCGGGCCTTTCGAACCCCTGCCCCTTCGCCGGTAATAGCGCACATTCCTCACCACTTTCGCGCAGCAAGCCCTTTCGGCTCAGCAGGTATCCTTAGCATCGTCTGTTACAGTATACGTGCTTTGCCCTCATTGTGTGAAAACATTTATTCCTCTGCCTGAATTATGAGAAGTGTGCCACTCTTTACGCTTATTTGCGCAGTATCCTCAGTTATTTCATTGCTTACGCCGAGCGGATAATTATTTGCTAAATTATAGTCCTGCAGCGGATATTTTACTCCGCTTAGTGTCACGCCCTCAGCACCTCCGCCAAATGCAAGCACTGATAAATATTTATATTTTCTCTTTTTTAGCTCAATGCTGCCATCTTTCACCATGCTCATTTCCGCATTATCGCCCACTATTACCCCGCGGCAACCTTTGTCCGCTAAATATTTAAGCAGCACTATATTTCCTATCGTATGGTCTATCCGGCCGCCAATGCCGCCGAATATATAAAATTCCTTGTATCCCCTCATAAGGCCAAGCTTTATTGCCGCGGCCGTATCAGTATCGTCCTTTTCGGCCGGCAGCCGTATTATTTCCGGCTTTGTCAGATTTTCAGCGCTGATATTTCGACTATTAATATCACCTATTTCCGCCGCTTGCTTTGCCGGAAAAATATTTTTTTCACATCTCTCAATTTCGCTGCTCTCAATTTCTGGAGACGAGTCAAAATCGCCCAAAATGACGTCGGGCGTTATTCCCATTTTTGCCGCATGACGTCGCCCGCCGTCGGCACAGATAATAAAATCCCCTTTCGATATTATCTCAAGGGGGATTTTTTCGTTTTCTATTTTATATGCCGCTAATATTATGCATTTTTTCATGTCTTTGTCCTCTAAAGCTCCCAATCGTTTATATTTTTCAGCTCGTTGTACATTTCAACATAATTTCTATGGCGCACATCGCTGATTATGCCGTCTGCAACCGCTTCTATAATTGCACAGCCCTGCTCTTTAACATGTGTACAGGAAGTAAATTTGCATTTGCCGATATATTCCTTAAACTCTGAAAAGCAATATTGCAGCTCATTGCATGGGATATGATTTTTTCCAGTAAACTCCCATGATGAAAAGCCCGGCGTATCAGCTATATACCCGCCGTCGTCGGTTTTTACAAGCTCAACATGGCGTGTAGTATGCTTGCCGCGGCGCAGCTTTTCACTTATATCTCCAGTTGCTGCCGACGCCGACGAGCACAGGCAATTTAATATACTTGACTTGCCTACGCCGGAGTTGCCGCATAACGCTGTAATTTTCCCGCTTATCAGCTTTTTAAGGCTCTCTATCCCCTCACCTGTGCGTGCTGACACGCTCAGCAGAGGATAATCCGTCTTGGAGTATATTTCTAAATATTCGTCAGCAGTTGCTTCATCAACCTTATTAAAAACGATTGCCGGCATTATATCGCGGTATTCAGCTGCTGCCGTTATTTTATCTATTACCGCCGGTGAGGGCTTTGGCAGCGAGACTGACGATACTATCACTAAAATGTCAATATTGGCCACTGCAGGACGTATCATGCTGTTAATGCGCTCTGACACTTTAGTAATACATGCCGATATCTCGCTTGTGCTGCTGTCTATTTCAATGGTTACCTTATCACCTACCAGCGGCTTCAAGCTTACATTGCGAAATTTTCCACGGGCCTTACAGGCATATATATCTCCGCTGCAATCCACATAGTACATATCAGACACGGCCTTTACTATAAGGCCCTGCTTAATTTCCATAGTGCGCTCTCCTCATCATCTAGAGCTGCTTCTAGATGATGTGCTAGGCCGTGACGACGTATTGTCATCATCGTCATCTCCTGAACTTGAGGACGACGGCGTACTGCTTGACGACGGCGAAGATGACGACGAGGGAGTCGAGCTCGACGTCACATTGTTTATAAACGGTGAGTCGTCATATACACGGTTTACATAATTAAGCTTGTTGTTTACAAAGTCATAAGACAGTTCCTGATAATTATATCCGTTTATGCGAATAAGCACCACACCCTGCTGCTCAGTTGTCTCATATGGTATTTCAGCGGACTTAGTTGTAGCAAGGTTTATTGTTTCCGTGCTGTTTCCTATGACATTGTTATTAAGATAAAGTACTATGCTGTTTACCCTAATATTCATTTCCTGTGAAAAGTCAAGTCTTATCGTTCCGCTGTATACCGTAGGCTCAGGTGATATACCCGTGCTTACTACTACATCAACAGCTGAATATGCCTCTACCTGTGAGCCTTGCTCAGGCGTCTGGCGTATAATGCAATTTGCCGCTACATCTGCGCTGTCTTCATATGTTATATTACCAAGCTTCAGTCCGTAGTTCAGCAGCAGCTGCTCTGCAGTATCCTTTGTATAGTTTTTAAGATCTGGCACCGTAACAAGGTTCGGTGCTTTGCCGAGGCTTACATATATTGTAACAGTCTGACCAGTAGCTATCAAAGAGCCCGGCTCGGGATTAGTCTGCATTACTATATCCGCAGCGTACTCCGCCTCGCCGTTTACGACATTGCTGTACCGCTCTTCTACCGTATAAGCTATACCAAGGTCGTCAAGCCTTGTTTTTACATCATTAAGCCGCAGTCCAACCAAGTCCGACGGCAATTCCAGCGTCTTTGGACCGGAACTTACCACAAGCTGTATTGTTGAGCCGCTTTTTATCGGAGTATCTTTAGTAGGCGACTGCCTAATTATCGTGTCATACGGCTGGTCGGAATTTTCATATTCTCTAAGTTCTATATTATATCCACTATATGCTGGGTCCGCCATTACCTCTGTGTATAAAAGCCCAACAAAATTTGGACACGGCATTTCATCAGACGGGCCGTCTTTCATAAATACATTGTAGAAGATTATTACCGCTACTACTATAACTACTATAAATGCAGCAGCTATACCTGCCATTATAGCTACCATAGGCGGTTTTTTTACCGTTTCTTCTCCTTCTTCTGCCGCTGTTGTATCATTCTCGCCTATCTCGCCTATATATTTTGTAGGTGATTCATCCACATCATGGATATAGCTAAAAGTAATCTGAGGCTTTTTGCGAAACGCCTCCAAATCAGTCAGCATCTCTGTAGCAGATTGATATCTCTTTTCAGGATCCTTTTCCATAGCGTGCATTACTATCTGCTCAAGACCAAGCGGTATGTTCTCATTTATCTGGCGAGGCCATACCGGCTCGCGCTGAAGCTGCATTATCGCTACGGATACAGCGCTGTCGGCTTCAAACGGAAGCTGGCCAGTCAGCATTTCATAAAGCATTACACCCACTGAATATATATCAGACTTCTCATCGGTAAACTCGCCCTTGGCCTGCTCAGGACTTATATAATGCACCGAGCCTATGGCCTTGTCGGTCATGGTGCGCTGCTCGCTGCGTGAAAAACGCGCTATGCCAAAGTCCGTCACCTTAATTGTGCCGTCCTTAAGCAGCATTATGTTCTGAGGCTTTATATCCCTATGAACTATCCCTTTAGAATGCGCGTGCTGAAGCGCACGGAGTATCTGTATTGTAAAATACACCGCTTCTCTTTCATCAAGGCGCTGCTTGCGCTCTATATACTGCTTTAGAGTTATACCGTCTATATATTCCATTACAATGTACTGTATTTCATCACCAAAGCTTACGTCGTAAACTTTTACTATGTTTGGATGCGACAGCACTGCTATTGCTTTAGATTCATTCTTAAAACGACGGCGGAACTCTTCATTGGCCAAAAATTCTTCCCTTAGTATTTTGACCGCTACTATGCGGTCGTCAATGGTGTCGTATGCCTTATACACCATCGCCATACCGCCGACGCCTATTATCTCCTTGATTTCATAGCGTCCGTCCAGCCTCTTGCCAATATATTTATCCAATAATATTCACTCCCTGTCCTACTCCGATAAAACTACTACGGTGATGTTGTCACCACCGCCGCCGGTGTTCGCTTCATCTATAAGTATCTCCGGCAAGTCGGAAAAACTGCTCGTGTCTATAAGCTCTATTATTCTTTCGCTGCTTACGTAATTCGTCAGACCATCAGTGCATATAAGCAGCATTTTCCCCGGCTCTATTACCGCTTCATTATAGTCAACATCCACCGTCTCGCTTACGCCCAGCGCCCGCGTTATTACGTTCTTGCGCGGATGAAACTGCGCCTCTTCAGGGGTAAGCTGTCCGCTTTCTATCATGTTTTGCACAATGGAATGGTCTTTTGTTATCTGCCTAAAGACGCCACCGCCGGCTATATACGCACGGCTGTCACCAGCATGAACTATATGTGCTACACCGTCCGATATAACAGCCGCTACCGCAGTCGTGCCCATTCCCGCCAGAGCTTCAACAGAACGGGACATGTCAAACACGCTCACATTCGCCGCATACATGGCCGAACTCAGCATTGTCTTTATAGATGTAGAGCTCATGCCCTCGCGGTATGAGGCAGATATATGCTCCGACAGTATTCTCACCGCCGTAACACTCGCTATGTTTCCGCCGTTGGCGCCGCCCATGCCGTCACATACGACAGCCCATGCTACGCCTCCCGGCAGCTCGCCTGCTGAATATGAGTCCTGGTTAGATGCGCGTACCAGACCTTTATTTGATTTTGCTGCAATGCGCACAGTATCCCCCCTTTAAGAGTACCTGCGTCTTAATTGTCCGCAGGAGGCGTCTATATCTCCTCCAAGCGTACGCCTTACGGTTGCATTTATTCCCTGTTTTATAAGTATATCTTTAAACCTGTTTACCCGGCTCATGTCCGGAGTATTCATATCTTTACGCGCTGGGTTGACAGGTATTATATTTACATGGCACAGCATCCCTTTTATTATTGACGCTAATTCATATGCACAATCATCGCTGTCGTTAAGTCCTTTTATGAGCGAATACTCAAATGATATGCGCCGGCTCGTCGATTTAGTATAAGCCCTGCATGCCTTTATAAGCTCCGACACGTTCCACCGCTTGTTTATTGGCATTATTTTATTTCGTATCTCATCATTGGGAGCGTGCAGCGACACCGATAATGTAAACTGCGGGTGCATCGGTATGAGCTCATATATCTTATCAACCAACCCACATGTCGAAACAGATATATGCCGCTGACCTATATTAAGACCGTCAGCATCCGACACAAGCTTTAGAAACTTTAGCACATTGTAAAAATTATCAAGCGGCTCGCCTATTCCCATTAACACTATATTGGATGGCTTTATACCGCTGTCCTCTACACAGGTATATATCTGCGACAGCATCTCCGACGGGGCAAGGTTTCGGCTCAGCCCGTTTACGGTAGATGCACAGAATTTACAACCCATACGGCAGCCGGCCTGCGTCGATATACACATACTGTATCCGTGCTTATATTCCATAAGCACGCTTTCCACCATTTCGCCGTCCTCAAGCTTATACAAGTATTTTACAGTATTATCATGTGTAGATACAAGCTTTTTTTGTATTTTGCAGTTTACAATACTGTAACAGTCGTTAAGATTTTGTCTCATATTAAGCGGCAGGTTAGTCATTTCGTCAAATGAATGCACCCCGCGCATCAGCCACTTATATATTTGAGCCGCACGGTATGCAGGATATTCCATTTTGGCAATCTGTTCTTTTAGCTCCTCTGCCGTCAGGGAACGTATATCGGTTTTTATTTATTCGTCCTCCTTTTTAAAGGCGGCCATAAAAAATCCGTCTGTTAAATGAATATGCGGCAGCAGTGTTATCATATTCGTACAAGTACCTTTACTGCTGTCGTTTATTATACCATATATGCCGCTTATATCAATGGGTTTTAAATTACACATATGTAAAAATTCGTTTAATACGCCCTCATTTTCATCCTTTTTTAGCGTACATGTCGAATAAACCAATATTCCGCCGGGTTTAAGACGCTTTTGCGCCGACATAAGTATTTTCAGCTGAAGCTGCGGCAAGTCCCTTACCGCATCATACTCCTTATATTTTATATCCGGCTTTTTTGACATTACACCAAGACCTGAGCAGGGCACATCGCATATTACTCTGTCGAACAGTCCCAAATCCTCACTGCATTCAGATGCGTCGCCTTTAACCGCCTTTATGCTTTTAATGCCTAATCTATCGGCGCCGCGCTGTATCAGCTTAACACGCGCCTCATGCACATCCTGCGATATTATTTCCCCGCTGTCTTGCATCATTTCCGCTATTGTGAAAGATTTTCCGCCGGGCGCGGCGCAGGTATCGAGAACCCTCATGCCACTTTCCACAGAAAGAGCCATACAGCACAGCTGCGACGCTATATCCTGAACATGGAACCTGCCCTCTTTATACAGCTTCATCTGCTCTATCCCGCTGCCCTTTTCAAGCCTTAAAGCGTCCATTTTGTCATAAGGGACATGTATGTCAAGGCCGGAAGCTTTTAGCAGCTTTTCAAGCCCAGTACGGCTGTTTTTTAAAGTATTCACCCTTAAAGTAACCGGAGCACTGTCAAAACTTACGCGCAGTATGTCCTCCGCCGCGTCGCCGTAACCCTGACGCAGCGTGTCATATATCCAGCGCTTGCAGGAATATTTTATTTCCGAATTGTCGCTCTTTTCAATAGCCTGAAAGCACATCTCACGCTCAGACAATATCTTCTTAAGCACAGCGTTTATAAATCCGACAGCCCATTTATCGCTTCTTTTAACAAGCTCTACCGTTTCGCCCACCGCCGCATGTGCGGGAATTTTATCCATATATAAAATTTGATATGTACCAACCCTCAGCGCATTTATCACGCTGAAAGGCAGCTTGTCCGCACGCTTGCCGGCATATCGCCGTATTATAAAATCCAGCGTGTACATTCTCTCTACAACACCGTAAAAAATTGCCGATGCAAGAGCCGTATCTTTTTTATCCAGAGCCATGGCGTTAAGCTGTGCATCAAGCACCAAATTTGAATAGCCGCCGCTGCGCTGCATTTTTACCAAAGCCGTATGCGCAGCCTTTCTCGCACCGCTTGCCATTATCTTTTCCTGCCGTTTATCTGCGTTATATAATATACAAGCGTGAGCAGCGACTGAAGCAGTGCCGCGACATATGTCAGCGCCGCTGCGGTCAATACCTTTTTGGCGCCGGAAAGCTCTTCTGCGCTTAGCAGTCCGGAAGCTTCTATATTCTTTACAGCACGGGAGCTTGCGTTAAACTCCACCGGCAGCGTAACCAGCTGAAATACCACAACCGCAGCAAAAAGTATTACGCCTACCCATGCTATCGTAAGCATGTTTATTACAAGACCCAATATTATAAGCAGAACACCAAAAGCCGAGCCAAAATTTGTAATGGGAATTATAGCGGCACGAATCTTTATCGGGCCATACCCTTCGGCATATTGCATTGCATGCCCCGCTTCATGGCAGGCAATTCCCACCGCAGCTATCGAATCACCGTAAAAAATGTCGCGGCTTAGAGATATAGTATTGGTTCTCGGATTATAATTGTCTGTCAAATGGCCTTCTATGCACTGTATCGCTACATCATATACGCCATTGGCGCGCAGTACCGCTTCTGCCGCCTGTGCGCCCGTTATGCGCCGGCTGTTCTGTATCCTGCCGTATTTTCTGTACTGCGACGATATAAGCCCCTGCGTTATAAGTACAAGCAGCAGCGATGGGATAAATACATACAACATATAATACATAATTTTTAATCCTCCATTATGTGCAAAGCCTATATATAAAAGGTTTTGAGCTATTATTGGCAAGAAAGGAAATAATCATTAAATCTGTTTTATATTGTTTATAAACAATTTAGATTATACCTTATTCATCAAGTATATTTTCTAATTCTACCCTATATCTCTGCAAAAACGCTTATGCCGCAATTATAACCGCCCGCTGATAATTTTTTATACGCTCCGATTTTTAATATAACCGTTTGCCTTATTTTCCAAGTACAGCGCCTATTTCTACTGCATGGCCCCGCAAAAATGCGTCCGCCGGCATTTTGCCTGAGCCTTCCGGCTGTATTACTAAAAAGTCAATCACACTGCCATCGCCGCATGCGGCGGAAATAGCACCGTCTGTAAAGCAGACCGAACCGGCCGGCATTTTTGTCGTTTTATCAGAAACGGCTGCCTCAACAATCTTAATTCTCCTGCCGTTAAGCATTGTAAAGGCCGACGGCCATGGCGTAAACGCCCTTATCATATTGTATATCTCACGCGCGGTCTTTGAAAAGTCTATCTCGCCCATGCTCTTCTTTATAAGCGGAGCATAAGTAAATTCATCGCCCTGCAGACGCGGCGTGATACTGCCGTTTTCCAGCTTGTTGAGCGTGCTGATAATAATCTTAGCGCCAAGAGCGGATAATCTGTCATGCAGGCTGTCCGCCGTCTCATTCTCGCCTATCTCGGTTTCAGCCTGCTCAAGTATGTCGCCGGTATCAAGTCCCTTTGCCATTTTCATCGTGGTAATGCCGGTGACCTTGTCCCCGTTGTATATCGCCCACTGTATGGGCGCCGCGCCGCGCAGCCTTGGCAGCAGCGAAGCGTGGATGTTTACGCATCCCAACCGCGGCAGCTTCAATATGCTCTCCGGCAGAATTTGTCCATATGCCGCTACTACTATTATATCAGGATTTAGCTGTTTTATTACCGCCTCGGCGTCGCTGTCACGCAGCTTCTCCGGCTGATATACCGCTATACCATGCTTTTCGGCGCATATCTTTACCGGCGGCTTGCGCAGATTATATCCGCGTCCTGCCGGCTTGTCGGGCTGTGCAAAAACCGCCTGTACGTTATGACCTTCGGATATTATAGACTCCAGTGCCGGTACAGCAAAGTCCGGGGTTCCCATATATACTATATTAAGCATTTAGCCCTCCAAATCGGATTCTTTTATGTCACGTATAACATACTGTTTAAACAAAATGCCGTCAAGATGGTCGACCTCATGACATATTGCCTTGGCCTTTAAGTCCTCTGCCTTTAATATAAATGTTTCGCCCTTGCGGTTCTGTGCCTTTACCTTGACTACCTTTGGACGCCTTGTTATACCGTACTCTCCTGGGAACGACAGACATCCCTCTGCCGTTTCCTGCCGGCCGCGCTTATATATTATCTCCGGATTTATAAGCTCTATTACGCCGTCGCCGACGTCTATTATGCATACGCGTTTAAGCACGCCCACCTGATTTGCAGCAAGCCCTGCGCCGTCTGCATGATGCAGCGTTTCTATCATATCGTCGATAAGCTGCGCAAGCTTGTCGTCAAATGACGTAACCTCGCGCGCCTTTTTTTCTAATACTTCATCACCATATTTTACGATGTTTCTGAGTGCCATATTGTCCTCTCCTTAATTCATAAACAGCTTTTAAGCCGTGTATCTGCTAAAAATATTTCCAATTACAACTGCACTTGCCTGAATTTTATAAATTGTATATTTATATGCCGGCAAAAATCAAACGGCAGACAGGTGTATCACGCAGTTATCATGTCAGATGATAATCAATTTATTATACCACCTACAGAATAATCTGTAAAGCGGCGGCAAATTCGCTTTTTACAGCTTCTTTGACAGTATTAATTCAAACGCATCTTTCTCCCTTAAAAAGCCTCCTATGGCAGAATATCCCAGACTATAATAAAAGTGCTGAGCGCATTCATCGGACTGCGTCGAAGTCATTACCTCTTTATAATTTAATTCTTTCATTTGGCTTTCCCAATATTTAACTAACAGCTTTCCAAATCCCTTACCGCGATTTCCGTCTAATACATAAAGCATGTTCATAAACGGAATGCTGTCCCAAAATAAATTATATCTTAGCCAGCCGGTAAGCTTGCCGCATTCCTCAATAATATATATGCGGTTTAAATGGATGCTGTTTTCCAATTCCTTTGCCGAAATATGATGGTCATATTCTTTTAAAATATCCATATCGCCCATTTGTGCAGTTCTTATAAGCATAATGACCCGCTCCGCTAACATAATTATTTGGGTTATTTTTAAATAATACAGCTTACAATAGCTTTATCAAAATATTAAATATACGCTGCTTGTCACAGCAAACAAGCCTGTTTTAAGCATGCGTAGTCATAAACATTATAAAATACTGCCGGGATTTATATCTACAAATATGCTTACCGGCTTATACTCCGGTATGCCGCCTATATTTTTCACAGCCTGTTTTAGCATATTCCTAAAATTCGCATTGTCGTGACATTTTATTATAAGACGCCAGCGGTACCTGCCGCCTACCTTGGGTATCGACGCCGGAGACGGGCCTAAAACTATCAGCTTAACTGCGGCATATTTGCCAGAGTTAAGATGCTTTAATATATTCAAAAACGCTTTTGCGCCGCTCGCCGCCTTTTCGGACTTTTCCGCCGTAAAGCCGACTACGCATATATCGCAGTAAGGCGGGTAAATCATAACCTTGCGCATGAGCATTTCCTGCTCGTAAAACTTTTCATAGTCCTGATTTGCCGCAAGCTGTATTATTGGGTTTTCCGGCGTCATTGTCTGAACAATGGCAACGCCGGGATTGTCCCCCCTGCCGGCGCGGCCTACCACCTGCGTGAGCAGGGAAAACGCCCGCTCATAGCTTCTGAAATCGCTGCTGTAAAGAGCTGCGTCGGCATTTATTACACCGACTAAAGTGACGTCCGGAAAATCTAAGCCCTTTGCCACCATCTGCGTACCGAGCAGTATATCATACTTGCCTTCTCCAAAGGCTTTAAAATTATTTTCATACGCCATGCGCGACGATGTCGAATCAGCGTCCATGCGGAGTATCCGCGCATCTGGCAGCAGCGCGCTAAGCTCAGCCTCAGCCTTTTGCGTGCCGGCGCCGGAGCATTTTATATGCTCCGCTCCGCACTCGCTGCATGTATGGGAAAACTCCTCAGAATAGCCGCAGTAATGGCACATCATTCTACCGTTCGCCGCGTGATAAGTGAGAGATATGCTGCAGTTTGGACATGTAAGCACATGTCCGCACACGCTGCACGATACATAGGTGTTATAGCCCCTGCGGTTCATAAGCAATATCGACTGCTTTTTATCACTGAGATTTTCTTTCAAAGCGTCAAGCAGCATGCGGCTCATTATGCCGGTATTGCCTGCCGCAAGTTCCTCTTTCATATCGGCGGTAACTACCTCCGGCAGCTTTGCACCGCCGTATCTGTTTTTCAGCACGCACAAACCGTAACGCCCCGTCTGCGCAGCGCTGTATGATTCAACCGACGGAGTGGCCGACGCCAGCACCAGCAAAGACTTATGCCATGCGCATCTGAAACGCGCTATGTCCCGCGCATGATAACGCGGCGTTTTTTCAGATTTATAGGTGTATTCATGCTCCTCGTCCATTATTATAAGCCCGATATCGTCAAACGGAGCAAAAGCGGCCGAGCGTGTGCCGACGGCTATTGTAGCTTCTCCGGATTTAATACGCTTCCATTCGTCCATGCGCTGGCCAAGCGACATGGCGCTGTGAAAAACAGCGACCTTTTGACCATACCGACGGTGAAATATTGAAAGCACCTGCGGCGTCAGCGAAATTTCCGGAACCATTAATATCACGCCGCGGCCTTGCGACGATATCTCGTCAATAAGCTTTAAAAACACCTGCGTCTTGCCGCTGCCGGTAATGCCGTAAAGCAGCGACACGCCGCCCTTTTGCGATGAATATTTCTCCATCATTTCATTATAGGCAGCCTGCTGTTCGTTTGTGAGTATAATCTCGCTTTTGTCTACATCTTCTGGACGTATGTTCTCATACGGGTCGCGCATAACCTCTTCATTATAGCAAAATACAATTTCTTTTTTCTCAAGCGCTGTTATTACTGCCGGTGTAACTCCCGTAAAATAGCATATCTCCTTTACCGATGCCGACTTTACATCTTTAAGCAGCTCGGCCACGCTCCGCTGCTTTTTTGTGAGCTTACCCAGCTCCTCTTCAGATATATCTTCATCCGCCAGCTGCGCCATTTTGACAGTGGCGTCGCCCATGCGCCGCACGGCGTCGTCGGTACGCAGCAGATAACCCTGCTTTACAAGCCTGTCCGGCATATCGGAGGTGGGTACAAGCTGCATTATTTCAAGCAGGCGCTCCCTCTCTACCGTTGCGCGGCTTTTTGTGAGATATTCCACCATCTGCCGCTCCGTTTCACCGAGCTCAGACAGTTCGCTTTCCGGCCGTCCGGCAGAACGATAAGCTGTGACAATACGCATATTTATACCCGCCGGCAGCATAATCCTCAGCGCTTCAAAAAGCGTGCAGAAAGTATGCTCCTTCATCCATTCGGCTAGGCTGAGCATTTCTTTTGTAAGTATAGGCTTATCGTCCAGCACCGATATTATCGGCTTTATCTTTTCAACATCTGCGCTGTCGCCTACGCTTAATATTATACCCTGCCGACGCCTGTTGCCCTTGCCAAATGGAACCATTACACGGCATCCCACCAGCGCCTTCTCTTTTAACTCCGGCGGTATTATATAAGAATAGGGCTTGTCGTAGCTGAAAGCCGTATCTGATACCGCTACTGCGGCAATTGCGACTTTCTCCACAACAAACCCTCCAAATCTTATATTCAGCCGACAGCCGTTATCGGACATTGAGCAGCAAACAGCCCTAATAAATATTTGCGCCGCAAATAAACTTAATTACACATATATGCATCATAAATATTACTGCAATATTAGCCATGCCAAAATATAATCGCATGAGCGAAAAATAGATTTGCCGCGCAGCTTATGGCACTGCCGCTATTTACATAAGCCCCATAGAATGAGCTAATTCATTTAGCGCCAGATTTACCGGCTTCTCATCAAGACTTATCTTGTTTTTCTCAGCCGTAGCAGATATTACGCGCGCACGATGCGCCACGTCAAGCACCAACTGATATTTGCTGTCATATGCTTCCAGCAGTTTGCCAATCGCAGGATTTAGCACTTTCAAGCACCTCTTTCACAAATTTCTCCATAGATTTATAGCTGAACCTGTCGGCGTTTATTATCGCCTCAAGATTATTCACCGCTTCTGTTATATTGTCGTTAACTATGATATAATCATATTCATTTGCACAGCCCATTTCGTCTATCGCCGCCTGCAGACGCCCGCTTATAGACTCAGCGCTTTCTGTGCTCCGTCCAGTCAGACGCTCTTTAAGGACCTGCATCGACGGCGGCATTATAAATACGCTGAGTACGCCGCTCATAGCCTCTCTCACCTTGCGCGCGCCGTTTACGTCTATCTCCAGCAGTACGTTGCGTCCACAGCTTATCCAGCGCTCAATCGGCTTTTTTGGCGTGCCGTAGTAATTGCCCAAATAAGTATTATACTCCAAAAACTCGCCGTTTAAAAGCATAGTTTCAAATTTTTCTTTTGATATAAAATCGTATTTTTCGCCGGGTATCTCGCCCTGACGCGGCGGACGAGTTATGCTCGAAATTGACAGGCATATATCCTTGCGACGGGACAGCAGCTCCCGCATAATAGTGTCTTTACCACAGCCGGACGGACCCGATAATATGAAAAGGCGGCCTTTATTATTCCCCATCATCTGCGTCATCTCCAAAATCACCGTCCGCCGTCACGCCGTTTATACGGCCCGCTACCGTTTCCGACTGTAAATATGTCAGTATTACATGGTCGGAATCTGTTATAACTACAGCGCGTGTGCGCCGACCCTGCGTTGCGTCTATCAGCCGGCCGTCTTCCTTTGCTTCCTGCATAAGTCGCTTTATCGGCGCTGATTCAGGCCCTACCACCGCTATTATACGGTTTTCCGACACCATGTTTCCAAATCCTATGTTAATAAGCCTCATTTTCTTCCTCTCCAGTATTTCCTACTGTATGTTTTGTACCTGCTCGCGAATTTTTTCTATCTCAGATTTTACGTCTACTACGCATTTTGTTATATCTATGTTCTGCGATTTTGAGCCGATAGTGTTTATCTCCCTGTTCATTTCCTGTACAATGAAATCCATTTTTCGGCCCACCGGCTCCTCCTGCTCAAGCATGCCCTTAAGCTGAGATATATGACTGCGCAGCCGAACCGTCTCTTCATCCACCGCTAAACGGTCGGCCATTACAGCGGTTTCTGTTATAAGGCGCTGCTCGTCTACCTTTGCATCGCCAAGCAATTCCTTCATTCGCTCTTCGAGGCGTTCGCGGTAATGCTTTACAGACTCAGGATACAGCACTTCAATTTTATCGACACAGCCGAGTATAAATTCGCACCGACCTGTTATGTCTTTATACATCTTCTCGCCTTCTATTAGGCGCATATCGTTTAGAGCCGCTGCCGCCTTATCCAACAACGGACAAAGCATGCTCCACATCTCGTCTTCGTCTATCTCGCTTTCCTTGAGGGAAATAACATCCGGCATGCGCGACAGCCACATTGCATTTACATCACCGGAAATTCCGTATTTGTCCGACATCTCATTTATGGCGCTGAGATATCCGCCGGCTAAGTCAAAATTGACCTCTACGTCTCCTGCAGCTTCGCCAATGCGCTCAATGTTTACAAATACATCCGTTTTGCCGCGCGCTATAAGCCCGGATAAATGCGACCGTATCTTGTCCTCTAAAAATGAAAAGGTGCGTCCTATCCTGCAGCTAAATTCAAAATATCTGTGGTTTACAGACTTTATTTCCAAAGAAATTTTATATTTATCATATAATGCTTCGGCCCTGCCGTAGCCCGTCATGCTTTTTATCATATTGCTCTCCGCATATCTGTTTTTATTAAGTATATATTTGCAATTTATGCGCTGGTTAATTATGCCTACCGCTATTTTTCACTATCCCGACGTAAATCGGAAAAAGCGGAGACATACCATTATGCTCGGCTAAAATCACACGCAAACAATTTGTCAGCGCCGCCTTGATTAATTATGTGTTTTTATCTGTTACGTGAAACTTTTTGAGATTGCCTATCTTGTTGCTGCGGCGCTCAAGCTCTTCCATGACATCATCAATAGACACGCCCTGCTGCACCATGAGCACTGTCACGTGATAAAGCAAATCCGATATTTCGTTTATAAGTTCTGTATTATCGCCGTTTTTTGCGGCAATGCACACCTCTGTGCATTCTTCGCCGCACTTTTTAAGTATCTTGTCCAGCCCCTGCTCGAACAAGTAGCAGGTATATGAGCCTTCAGATTTATGCTGACGGCGGTCTGACACCGTTTCATACAGTTTCGACATTGCATCCATTATTCTATCAGCCTTTCTGTAGTGAGAAAATGCCGTATTACATTTGGCACTTACTCTTTAACAATAATTTATTATACCATAAAAGCAAAAAAAGGCAAGAACTGCCCTTTCATATTCCTATAAACGGGCGGAGTGAAACTCGTAACAGTAATGCTTCAAAGCAGCGGCACACTGTCTGTAATAATCTAAACAAATTTAGTACATAGATTTATAAAAGCCAAAAAATCATGCTTCATGTGAGTTCTTCCATATGTTGAAGCGTATGCCTCATCCTACATCACATCATTAAAAAAGCATGAATGACTGCCCGTATGGCATGCGGGTCCTGTTTGCTCCACCTCTATAAGCAGAGTGTCAAAGTCGCAGTCGGCCTTAATAGATTTTACAATTTGTATGTGCCCCGACGTCTCGCCCTTGCGCCAAAGCTTCTGCCGCGACCGGCTGAAAAAGCATGTGCGCTCTTCTTTTAGGGTTATCTCAAGCGATTCCTTATTCATATAGGCGAGCATAAGCACCTCGCCCGTCCCGCTCTCCTGCACTATCGCCGGTATTAACTCAGACTTCTTAAAAAGATTATCTATTTCAAAATTCATAATATCACCTTTGTTTACATAATGTTTTGTTCAAGCAGACGTCATGTGGTTTAAACATAATTATTTAACCTGATAAAAAAGCATATTTTACGCAAAGCATAGCGTTAAATCAACGCAAGACATTTACATAATCTTTGTGTGTTTTAAGATTAATCATATATTTGTATAATCAGCATACAATTGGTCCCGATATCTTCCGCTATGAATAAGCTGCCTCCGATATTTATAAAGGTCATCTTGCCGTATCGTCTAATACTTTAAATGTCGGATTGCGAAAAAAGCTTTATTCCTGCACTCCGCCTATTTTTATCGCTTCGGCTACATTGAGGCTCCCCTCATATACCGATTTGCCGCATATTGCACCGTATAATCCCATATCGGCAAGCTGTCTTATATCGCCCGTATTCCTTATTCCGCCGCTGGCTATTATATTGCACGAAACCGCTTGGTTTATTTCATTCAGTTGCTCGAAATTCGGGCCGCTCATCATGCCGTCCTTGGAAATATCGGTGAATATTATATTTTCTATGCCAATAGCTTCCATTTTTTTCGCCATATCTATAAAATCAATGTCCGAATCCTCTGTCCAGCCACTTACTGATACCTTTCTGTTTTTAGCGTCTATTCCTACGGCAATTCTTTTTCCGAATTTCTCTGCCGCCTTTTTTACAAGATTTTCATCACGCAACGCAGCCGAACCGAATATTACACGCGAAATGCCGGCTTCTATATATTTCTCTGCTGTTTCCATGCTTCGTATACCGCCGCCAAGCTCTACTTTTACACCTAAAGCGGCAATCTCTTTAAATATATTCATATTTTCCGGCGTTCCGGACTTTGCGCCGTCAAGGTCGACCATATGTATCCACTTTGCGCCCGATTCAATAAAACTTTCTGCCGTTTTAATATAACTGTCCGCTACCTTATGTGCTGTCGAATAATCTCCTCTGTACAGGCGCACACATGTCCCGTCCTTTATATCTATAGCCGGTAAAATAATCAAATTATATCCTCTCCTCTATTAACGCAGATTCATTTTTATCCGCAAATCATCTGGTTTCCTTGCATTAAAGTGTTACAGACTTCCCTTGGAAGATGGTATTTCGTTGCCGATAATCGTCGACGCATCGCTCAGAGCCCTTGCCGCGGCTTTAAAAAGCGCTTCCGTCATATGATGCGCGTTTGTGCCGTACTCGACTTTCATGTGAAGCGTTATGCCGGCGTTTATAGCAAATGCGCGGAAAAATTCTTCCGTCAGGCTGGCGTCATAGTCTCCTATCATCTGCCAATTCATCTGAGCATCGTATTTTAAAAACGGGCGCCCGCTTATATCAACTGCTGCAAATGCAAGTGTCTCGTCCATCGGCAAAAAGCAAGAGGAAAATCTTTTTATACCAGCCTTATCCCCTATCGCCTCGTTAAAGGCGCGGCCCAGCACAATGCCTACATCCTCAACTGTGTGATGTCCATCTACCGTGAGGTCACCTATGGCTTTTACCGTAAGTCCAAAGCCGGAATGCACGGCAAATGAATTGAGCATGTGGTCAAAAAATCCTATGCCGGTAGATATTCCAATGTCGCCTCCGTCAAGCGACAGCGTCAGAGCTATATCTGTTTCATTAGTCCTGCGTACAATTTCTGATGTCCTCATATCAGTACTCTCCTTCTATATACCCGCATTTATCCTGCATGCAGGCCAATATAATAAATTCTGATTTGTCAGTATTTATCAGTATTGTTTTCATGCTTAAATAATTCTGCCTTATACCACTGCAGAACCGTCTCCACGGCAGCACATATCATCCGCTTCTTCGACATTTTTATCATTATACCATATATTTGCGGGCGTTGTATATAAAATTTGCCGGTATAATAAATTAACCGGCAAATAGCGCGCACAGGCATATATATCCTATAAAAGCGCAGAGATTTATTGCTATAGAGTTTTAATATCATTGTTCAATATATCGCTGTAATTTTATAGCTTAAATCCGGCGATATTTTCATAAAGCTTACAAATACCGATTATTATAAACAGCACACAATAAACATAAAAATCACAGCAGCGGAGCTATAGCAGCTATAAGTTCCTTATTTTCCTCAGGCGAGCCGGCGGTTATTCTTAAATAATCACCCATTTTCCTTATCAGTATGCCTTTTGCCTTTAAGCCTTCAAATACATTCGCCGCGTTTTTCGGCTTAAAAAATATAAAATTAGTCGCCGGTTTTGACAGTGATATGCCTTTATTTTCACATATCTCCTTCATATTTTCATAAAGCCAATCTCTCGATGAAATTATCTTTTTAAGATTGCTGCGCAGCATGTCGCCGTGAGTTAAAACAGCGGCAGCAGCGGCCTGCGAGAGCGAATTTACATTATATGGCGACTTTACGCTTCTTATGGCGGCGGTTATTTTGTCGTTTGCAATAGCAAAGCCGACGCGCAGCGCCGCCATGCCCATCATCTTCGAGCAGGTGCGCAGTATTATAAGGTTATCATAATTCTGTGCCTCTTCTATAAGCGATTCGTCCCAGAAGTCCATATACGCCTCGTCCAGCACCACAAGCGCGTCAGTGCTGTTTATTATACGGCGCACATCCTCGCGCGCAAGGCCGAGAGACGTCGGGTTGCAGGGATTTGAAAATATCAGCATTCGGTAATTTGAGCTGTTAAGCTCCTTTATAACAGCGTCGGCGTCTATGCTCATGTCCTCCCTTTTAGGCATGGAGTATAAATTACATTCCGCCAAAGAGGCATAAAAATCGTACATTGAGAAATCCGGCGACAGTGTCAGCACTTTATCGCCCCTGCTTAAAAAGCAGTTGGCGAGTATAAAAAGCATTTCGTCCGAGCCGTTTGACGCCGTTACGAATCGCGCATCTATTCCGTAAAATTTTGCAAAGCTCTCGCACAGCTTTTCTGCCGTGCTGTCGGGATATCTGTTAAGGGAGACGCTTTTGAGCGCATCGCTGTAAAGCGAAAAATCCGGCGGCAAAAACGACTCGTTGGCGTCGAGACGAATGCGATACTCACCGCTGCACGGCTCGTACGGTACTAAATTTTCTATTTTTTCCGGCAGACTATACATCTTCTCTTCTCACCCTCACTGAATTGGCGTGCGCCTTTAATCCCTCTGATTCGGCGAACATTATAACATCGTCCGCAGACCTTTCAAAGGCAGATTTTGTGTAATACATAAAGCTGGATTTTTTCACAAAGCTGTCAACCGAAAGCGGACTGAAAAATCTCGCTGTGCCAAGCGTCGGCAGCACGTGGTTTGGTCCCACGTAATAGTCGCCGAGCGGCTCAGGCGAATAATTGCCCAAAAACACCGAGCCGGCGTTGTCGATTTTGCCTATGTAAGTCATCGGGTCCCTGGCCGATACCTCCAAATGCTCAGGTGCAAACTCATTGGCAAGCTCCACCGCTTTGTCCATATTTTCGCAAACTATTATGGCGGAGTTATTCTCAATGGCCTTTTTTGCAATCTCTTTACGCGGAAGGTTATTCAGCTGACGCTCCGTCTCCTTTTGTACAAGCTCGGCCGTCTCCATACTTACCATGATGAGTATAGACGACGCCAAAACATCGTGTTCGGCCTGCGACAATAAATCGGCGGCGAGGTATTTGTAATTTGCGCTGTCGTCCGCCACTATGAGTATATCGCTCGGGCCGGCTATCATGTCTATGTCCGCCGCGCCGTATATCAGACGCTTGGCGGTAGCCACGTATATATTTCCCGGGCCGACTATTTTGTCTGCCTTAGGCACTGTTTCGGTGCCGTATGCAAGCGCTGCGACGGCCTGTGCGCCGCCCATGAGATATATTTTGTCAACGCCGGCTATATACGCCGCCGCTAAAATCGTCTTATTGGCTTCTTCTTTGCTGGGAGGAGTTACCATGACAATCTCTTTAACGCCAGCTATTTTTGCCGGTATAACGCACATAAGCACCGACGACGGATATGCGGCAGTACCCCCCGGTACATATACGCCGACACGATGAAGGCCGCGTATGCGCTGGCCGAGTATTACCCCGTCCTCCTCGGTAGTCAGCCAGCTCTGCTGTACCTGGCGGCGGTGGAAACGCTCTATATTCGCTGCGGCACGGCGCAGCATCTCAAGATATTCGCCCTCGCACTGCTCCGCCGCTTTCCTTATATCCTCACGGTCAAGTATGCGTTTTTCAGGTATAAATCCGTCAAATTTTTTCGAATATTTATCTACTGCGCTGTCGCCGTTTTCGCGCACGTCGTTTATTATTTCCGTCACCGTTTGTGTGACGGCCTTATCTGTTTCGCCACTGCGGGTACGAAGCTCTTTTAAAAAATTCATTTCCGCTATCCCGTCGGCTTTAATTATTCTTATCATACCAATTTCTCCTCTCTTTTGATTTTGTCAAGCGGCTTCTGCCCGAAAGTCAGGCAAGCCGCTTTATTGCATAAAATCCCTATCCGGCTATATTGCCAGGCTATGCTTAATCTGCCATGTATAATAGGTCTAGATTATGTTTTGTGCTGCTTTAAGCTGCCATGTGTCGAACAGAATATGGTTTTAAGCGTTTTTTGCGCGTATACTGCGTTAAAATTTTTGCCATACGGCAGTATGGCAGAAATTGTATGCCTTGCCCGCACGAAAACTTTCTTACTGAAAACTGCTTCGCATCTAAAACATCTGCGGCAGAGATAAACTTCTGCTTTTGAGATGGTCGGCCCGCTGACACACACCAAGGGCGAAAAAGTGAAAAAAGCAGCAGCGACACATTTTAGGCACATTTGGTTCACTCCCGCCGGCTTAAGCGCTCATGACAAAGCTGCATATCTCTCAACACCGTTTTAAAGCGACAGAGCCTTTATAATACCGTTTGTAAATTTTTCTATTTCATTCTTCCGTGTTTTAAGGCTTGCCACGTTTACAATAGTCCTTGCAGATATCGGCATTATGTCCTCTATGACGTTAAGTCCGTTCTCTTTAAGCGTCTGGCCTGTTTCGACAATATCCACTATCGCGTCGGCAAGGCCGAGCAGCGGCGCAAGCTCAACCGAACCCTCGATTTTTATAAGTCTTACGTCCATGCCGCGGCTTTCAAAATACTGCGACGCTATGTTCGGATATTTCGTAGCGACCGTCATCTCCCTGTGTCCGGTAAATATATCGCATCCCTTAGGTCCGGCGACGGCAAACCGGCAGCGGCCAAAGCCGAGGTCGAGCATCTCATAGAAATTGCCGCCCTTTTCTGCTATAGTATCCTTTCCTACAAAGCCTATGTCACATACCCCGTGCTCGACATATGTCAGCACATCATTAGCCTTGGCAAGCACCATTTCATACTCGCCTACCGGAAGTATAAGCCTGCGGCCCTTATTTTTAAGCTCAGTACAGTCAAGCCCCATTTTCTCAAAAAGCTCCACTGCGCTTTTTTCCAGCCTGCCCTTTGTAAGCGCTATCCTTATCGGCCTCATAAATTCACCTCAATATCAACTGTTTTAATATTATCTGATACAATATACACTTTCTTTGCGCCAAGCTCTTTTGCATAGCTTACGGCGCCCTCCTCACCGCCGGAAGAGCAAATTCTGCTTATGCATCCATTGTCTGCAAGCTTTCCGGCAAGTATAACGGCCTGCGCTTCATATCCGCGCTCAGCGTATATCACCGCGTCAATTTTAGACATAAGCTTATCGCCTTTAGAAGCTATAAGAGTTGAAATAAGGGCGTTGTTATCTACTGCAAAGCCGGTCGCCGGCATTGGACGCCCGAATTTTTCCATCAGCCCGTCATATCTTCCGCCGGATATAACTGTGTTGCCGTAACCGTTTATGTAGCCGCGGAACACTACTCCCGTATAATAGTTGTTGCGGTGTACCATTCCCAAATCAAGATTTATATTAGCATCTGGCGAGATTTCCGACAGCTTTGAATACAGCTCTCTGAGATAATCCAGATACTCCATAGCCTCACCGTTGCCGGCACAGAGCTTCTCCGCCTCGTCCAATATCTCAGCGCCGCCGTAAAGGCTCGGCAGCAGCTTTAACACCTTTGCCGACGGACTGTCGTCAATGCCGCTCAGTATCAGCGAAAGCTCTGCATAATTCTTGGACTCTATGCTTCTGCGTATTTCTTCTTTTTTCTCATCATCGACGCCAAGACCCCTTACCAGACTGCCAAAAAATCCGGTATGGCCTAATTCTATGGCATAATCCGATATGCCGCATTTCTCAAACACCTTAACCGCCATGTCAAGCACTTCCAAGTCCGCGGCAAGTCCCTTGGCGCCTATAAGCTCTATGCCCGACTGCGTGATTTCGTTCTCATGTCCGCTGCCGTTCATATTCACCTTAAATATATTTTCTGTATAATACAATCTTATCGGCGCCGGTACATCCTTAAGCCGGGTGGAAACCAGCCGCGCTATCGGAATGGTCATATCCGGCCGCAGCGCCATTATCCGGCCGCTCACAGACGTCAGCTTATACATCTGTTCCTGCGGTATCCCCAGCATATCGTCGTCAAATAAGTCGTAATATTCCACTGTCGGAGTAATTGCCCTGCTGTAACCGCGCATTGTAAATAAATCGGTTATAATCCTCTCTATCTCCGCCTTGGCTGTGCATTCCTCATACAGCATATCCTTAAGCCCTTCCGGCGTCTTTTTCATATATTTTTTCAAGCTCTCGCCCTCACTTTCACTTTAATACGTTAATACGATAATCTAATAATAGGATATCAGATTAATAAATGTATGTCAAGCAAAATATTTCGCTTTATTTTGAACGCGTAAAATTATATAAAGCCTTATATTCAGCCCTTATTCCCACTCATTTTAATTTGTTAACTCTTATTGCGGTATATAATATACAAAAACACGGTTGTCACCGCTATACTGTTTTCTCACATCAAAAGGATTTTATCTGTCTAAAATAAAAGCCGGAATATCACTCGTTTGTACTAAGTGGTATTCCGGCGAATATTTATAAATATTAATTCTTTTTTGCCTTTATGGCCGCTTTGGCTTTCTTTACTATCTGCTCTGCCGTGAGATTGAAATATTTAAGCACATCGGCCGCAGGTCCGGATATTCCAAAGGTGTCCTCTGTGCCGACGCGCAGCACCGGTACAGGATAATTTTCACATATAACCTCGGCCACTGCGCCGCCAAGCCCGCCTATTACAGAATGCTCCTCAGCAGTGACTATCGCACCCGTCTTAGCGGCGGATTCTATTATTATGTCCTTGTCAATTGGCTTAATGGTGTGCATATTGATTATACGTGCGCTTATTCCCTCAGCTTTCAGCATGTCATAAGCCATAAGTGCCTCGTTTACCATAAGGCCGGTAGCTATTACCGTGACGTCTTCACCGTCATGCAGTAAAACACCCTTACCCATTTTAAACTCATAGCTGTCATCGTTTATAACCGGCACTGCGAGCCGGCCAAGTCTCAAATACACCGGGCCGTCATACTCGGCAGCGGCTATTACCGCCTTATATGCCTCTACCGCGTCGGCGGGATTTATTATCGTCATGCCGGGAATGGTGCGCATCAGCGCTATATCCTCGTTGCACTGATGGGTGGCGCCGTCCTCGCCTACCGACATGCCGGCATGCGTAGCGCCTATTTTCACGTTAAGGTGCGTATAGCCAATAGAGTTGCGTACCTGCTCATAAGCACGGCCGGCCGCAAACATCGCAAAAGAGCTCGCAAAAACCAGCTTGCCGGTTGCTGCAATTCCCGCCGCAATGGACATCATATTCTGCTCGGCTATGCCCGCGTTAAAGAAACGCTCAGGATATACCTTTGCGAAATCGCCCGTCTTAGTCGAGCCCGAAAGGTCGGCGTCCAGCACCATCATATCTTTATATCTGCCGCCAAGCTCTACCAGCGCTTTGCCGTATGCTTCACGGGTCGCTTTCTTTATCGTCTCTGCCATAATTATACCCCTTTTTTATATATTCCGATTAAATTACCGCTTAAACTTTTTATTTGTAAAAATGCACTAAGCAGTCTGTATTTTCCATGACCGTTAAATTATAGCGCAAATTACAGCTTCTCATTTGCAGCTTTGAGCTCTGCCATCGCCTGCTCAGCCTGTTCGCCGGCTGCCGCCTTGCCATGCCAGTCAGCCACATTCTCCATAAATGAAACGCCCTTGCCCTTTACCGTCTTTGCGATTATAACCGACGGCTTGTCCTTTACCTGCTTTGCCTTCTTTACCGCGTCCTCTATCTGGTCAAAATCATGGCCGTCTATTTCAAATACCGCCCAGCCAAAAGCTTCAAACTTTTTATCTATCGGCTTGGGGGAATTTACATCTTCTATATTTCCGTCTATCTGTAAATCGTTGTTGTCAACAAATGCTATGAGATTATCCAGCTTTTTATGAGATGCAAACATCGCAGCCTCCCATACCTGGCCCTCTTCTATCTCACCGTCGCCAAGCAGAGTGTATACTCTATATCCATCGCCCGAAGCCTTTGCCGACAGCGCCATGCCGGCTGCCGCAGATATTCCCTGTCCCAAAGAACCAGTAGACATATCTATGCCGGGAATTTTGTTCATATCAGGGTGGCCCTGAAGCATGCCGCCTATTTTACGCAGATTTTTTATCTCGCCAAAGTCGAAAAAGCCCTTCAGTGCCAAAACGGAATAAAGCGCCGGTGCACAGTGTCCCTTCGATAGTACAAAACGGTCGCGGTCGGCCTTTTTCGGATTTTTGGGGTCGACGTTCATTTCGCAGAAGTACAGATATGTTATAATATCCGCCGCCGACAGAGAACCGCCCGGGTGCCCGGATTTCGCCTCCGTTGTGCCTTCAATAACACCCATTCTGACTTTGCATGCTGTCTTAAGCAGCATATTCTTTTGTGCCTGCTCCATTGTTCATCCTCCAAATTTTTATATAAAGGGCAATGCCCTGTAGTTTATTGTGCTGAAAAAGTCAAAATCACCAAGCCCGCATATCAGCCGGCCGCTTATAAAACCAAATATATCAAGCCGCCGCTTAATATGCGATTATTTATTTACACAGGTTAAAATATGCTCTATGTAATCCGCCACAGCGCCTTCTTCCACCGGACGCGCTATATATTCGCACAGCGCCTTAATATCGTCCGGCGCCCCCTCCGGAGCCGCTGCATGCGCCGCTGCCTTAAGCATGCCGACGTCGTTGTAATAATCGCCTATGGCATATACATTTTCAGGCTGTATGCATAGATATTTTATAAGCTCCGGCAGCGCCGTACCCTTATTTACACCGTGACTTAATATTTCAAAATACGGTATGCCTGAACGGACAAAATCCAGCTCCGGCGCATCCAGTGAAACAGCATAGCGCTCCAGCTCCGGCATTACCTCCGGCGGCGCCGTAAGCAATACCTTAAGCCAGCTTATATCTGCAATATCATCTATGCTCGATGTTATAAAACCAAGGTTTTCCTGCTCCACATGCCGTTTTGTAAGCGCCGTATTTCTTATCATATATATATCGTCTTCAGTATGTACCTCTATACCGGCCTCATCGAACCTGTCGTATATCGACCGAACAATGCCGACAACCGTCTGAGGCATCTTTTTGGTCATTATAAATTTACCCTTTGAATAATCATAAAGCGCGGCGCCGTTAAATGTTATAACCGGAGCGTTTATCTCAATTTTTTTTGCATACTGCATAGCCGCCTTATATGACCGCCCCGTTGCTATTGTAAAATAATGTCCCGCCGTCTTAAGTTTTGCCGCCGCTTCAACATTTATCGCCGGCATACCCATCTTCGACGTTACCAACGTACCGTCTATATCAGAAATAAGCAGGATTTTCTCCTTCGCCATATACCCTCCGCAAACTCTTTAGAAAATTTGTGAAATATTCGGGAAGCGCTGCCTCAAATTCCATGTACTCCCCGCTTATAGGATGTATAAAACCAATTTTTTTAGCGTGCAGGCATTGATATTCAAGCCCTGCTGTTTTTTTCTTTGAATAGACAGGGTCGCCGGCAACCGGATGCCCTATATACGCCATATGCACGCGGATTTGATGCGTCCGACCCGTTTCCAGTCTTAGCCGCATATGTGTATATCCGTCATAATAATTCAACACTTTATAATGCGTGACAGCCGGCTTGGAATTTATATCAGTTACCGCCATCTGCTTCCTTTTTATCTTGTGCCGGCCAATGGGCGCATTAACAGTGCCGGATGTATTCTTAACATGTCCTAACACCACGGCTTCATACTCTCTTGTAAAACTGTGCGCCTTTATCTGCTCGGCAAGGCCTCTGTGCGCTTCGTCGGTCTTTGCAACCATGAGCAGTCCGCTCGTTCCCTTGTCAATGCGATGCACTATGCCGGGACGCTGAACGCCGTTGATACCAGACAAAGAATCGCCGCAATGGTAAAGCAGTGCGTTTACCAGCGTTCCGGAGGTATTCCCCGACGCCGGATGCACTACCATTCCCTGCGGTTTATTCACTACAATCACTGCGCTGTCCTCATAAACTATGTCAAGCGGAATGTTTTCCGGCTCAGCCTCAAGCGACACCGGCTCGGGCAGTGTGATTTCAATATAATCTCCTGGATTTATTACAGCGCTGCGTACTACCTGCCCGCCGTTTATCGTCACATACCCATCATCTATGAGCTTTGCTATGTAGCTGCGCGACATGTCCGGCAGCCTGCTTGCTAAAGCCTTGTCCACACGGACAGCATCAGACTCTTCTGCTGTAATGCCGATAATTCGCATATCTTCCATCATTACTCAGCCTTATTTTTCTTTACCGACGATTCTGATATGTCGATTATAAAATAAAACATAGCGCAGATTACGCCAATAACAACAAAACAGTCTGCTATATTAAATATGAAAAAATTATCTAAAAAGCCAAGCTTTATATCAATAAAGTCTATGACATAGCCTCTGAATATACGGTCAAGCATGTTGCCTATGCCGCCCGCCATTACCAGCGTCATCGCGCACAGCATGAGCTTTGACTTCATTTTGCCAGATAATATTATAAAAAAGCAGGCAAGCACTACTATTGCCGTAACTGTCATAAAAATCCATCTGTGATCTGATAAAATTCCTCCAACCGCGCCAGTGTTCTGAACATAGGTAAAGTCCAAAATTCCTTCAATTGCAGTCTGAGATTCGTGCAGCTGAAAATTGCTTATTATATAAAATTTAGTAAGTTGGTCCAGCAGCACAAAAAAGGCCGCAACAGCCAACGGAACAATCCGCACTGTAATTTTTTCTCTCATATATATTTCCTATTTTCTGTGTTTAAAAAATCCGAAACCGGCCTTTTCGTCTTCATTCTCATCGTCATCTTCAAGATTATATCCGCCGAACTTCAGCCGGCCGTTGTCAGACGATACATCAAAATCATCGTCATCGTCGTCCGAAAAATCATCAAGGCTTACCTTAAATCCGCCGACAGGACGCTGTGCATTATCAGACTGAGCAGAAGTATTTATCTCCGAATTAACCTCGCTCTTAAAAGAATAGCCCTGTGCCATTTCAGCCTCTGCAGGCGCATTTGTCTCAGCATAAGCTCCGCCGCTTTCATACTGATTTGCTGTATTATCAGACGCCGCTTCCGCTGCGCCGTCGCTTATCTCAGCCTCTTCTGAGTATATCTCCCGCTCATCCGATTTATCGCTCATCTCAACCTGCTGCGGCTCATATTCTGCAGAAACATCCCCCACAGGCTCCACATCAGATTCGTCATCATCTATGTCAATTGGCTTTATTTCTATCTGAAAATCGTCGTTTAATATATGATTGCCGCCGAGGTTATCTACTGCTTCCTCCGCCGCAGAAATGGGGTCGGCGTCCAGCAGCTCCGACAGCTTGTCTATCTGCTCAAGATGCGCCTTATAATATGAAAGCAATCTGCCTCTGAAATTCGAAGCATCCTCTTTTATCTTCATATACGCATCATGCTGAGACGCAACGCTCGTATTGGCAGCATTTAATATTGCCTCCGCCTTTTCGGTGGCATCAGCTATTAGGTCGGTAGCGCGCTTTTTCGCTTCTTCCATCATCTCTGCCGACTGCGCCTGCGCTTCTGACACAAGCTTATCGCGTTTTTCCTCGGCCTTGCCCACAAGTTCATCATGCGTTTTCTGGGCATCCTTTTTAAGCTGGTCAGCCAGGCGCTGCGCATTTACAAGCGCTATATGTATGCTGTCCTCATCACTGCGATACTCTTCTATCTTTGACGCAAGTACTTCCAGCTTCTTTTTCAGCTCGGCGTTCTCCTTATTAAGCGTCTCAACCGTAATGGCAACATCCTCAATAAAATAATCAACATCTGTAGATTTATAGCCGCCCACTGTTGATTTATTAAACTCTACACTGCGAATTTCTTCCGGAGTAAACATTTATAATTACCTCCCAAAACTTATATCTGATAAAAATATAATTTTAAATTAAGCCCACAAGCTTTTATAATATGTATATTAAAATAAATTCTCTTAATACATACTTTTTAAGACAGGCTTATATATTTAAATATAAAGGCCGCTGTTTTCCAGCTCGTCTATAAGCAGATCGCCCATTATATCAACATTAAACGGAGTAATTATAAATGTGCTGTTTGCAACTCTTTTAAGCTGGCCGTTGTTTGCATATGCGACGCCGCTTAAAAAGTCTACCAGCCTGCGCGCAACGTCCTTGCTTGTAGATTCAAGGTTAAGCACTACTGTACGCTTAGCGTTGAGATGATCGGCAATTGACGGCGCATCGTCAAAGCGCTCCGGCTTTACAAGCACCACCTGAAGCTTGGTCGTAGCATTTATATTGACCACCTTGTTGCGCTTGTCCGAAAAGTCGTCACTGCGCGGCCTTGAGGATGAATATGACGATGCCGAAGAGGATGATGAGGAGGAAGAAGAGGAAAAATCATAGTCGTCGTAAACCGATTTTGGCTCCTTTGCATCTTCATTTGTATCTTCAAAATCGCTGTCTTCAGGAAGATCGTCGTAATAATCCTCTTCAGAAACATTGAATATGTTCTTTATCTTGTCCATAAATGCCATTTAAAAACACTCCTAAAAATATATTCTTTTGCCAAACAGCGCAGAGCCTATGCGCACCATGTTTGAACCTTCAAGTATCGCCTCGGCATAATCATCCGACATACCGACAGACATTGTATCAATAATACTATTATCTAATTTTTGTGCCTGCATGTCAACAAATAGTTTGTGTATTTTTCTAAAATATTCACGATTTTTCTCTCCGCCCTCTTCACACACCGGCGGTATGGCCATTATTCCTCTTAGTCTTATGCCCGCAATTTCGCTGATTTCATGGGATTTTTCCATAATCTCTTCCGGCATAAAGCCCGCTTTCGACTCCTCTTTGCCAATATTTACCTCGAGGAGTATGTCAGTGCTTGTATTATTTTTCACACTAAGCCGGCCTATCTCCTGTGCAAGTTTTATGGTGTCGACCGATTGTATCATAGCCGCATTGCCTATTAGATATTTTACCTTGTTTGTCTGAAGCCGGCCTATAAAATGGAACTCACACGGCAACAGCTCGTCCTTTTTTGACAAATATTCCTGAACCCTGTTTTCGCCTATGAGCTTTATTCCGCTCTCTATTGCGTGATTTATAACAGAGACGTCTACGGTTTTTGTAGCCGCCAGCAGACGTATATCCTCGACCTTGCGTCCCGATTTAACCGCCGCTTCGCCTATATTATACAACACTTCTTTATAGTTTTCATCAAAAGCCCCTTTTTTTGCCTCAATTTCCTCATGCGACAATTTTTCCGTCATAAAGATTCCTTCCTCCAATTACAACTTCATCGTAAAGCACAAGCCCGCTTTTATCTTCCGACACCTTGCAAAGCATATATCCGTCACCCGTATATATTACCTCTATAGGCTTAAACTTTATCATATACCCATTGTCAACGTATACGCCCTTTACATCGTCTACAATGCGTACCGCTTCGGTGTTAACCACAAGGCCGCTGTATTCTTTCAGTATTACCTCAATTTGACAGCTCCGCAGATGCGCAAGCGTACTGTTCATATAGCTGCAGGAAAACACAACCACCGTAGTATTGTCAAAACGGTTCATATACTTTACTGTCGCCGGCACCTTTTCAGCAGAATCAATGTTGAAATCTATAGAATACGTCTGCCCCACCGCAAGCGACATAGCAGTCGTATTATCAATCTCTGTTGCAATATACCAGTCATAGTCGCCTACTACCTTGCCTATGGCGTCGCCCATGTCAGTCGCCGTCACGGAGTTTAACATATCCGGAGTAATATTGGCAAGCTCGTCTACCGATATCGAATTCTCATAACCGTCAACGCTCTTTATAAAATATCCGGAATTAGCCGAGCGTATACTGCTTGAAGATGTCTGCATTTTAGCCGCTGCAGCATCCCGCTGCGATTTAAGCTCGGATATCAGCGTGCCATAGCCGTCCAGGTCGCCCGTAAGTATCTGACGGCGGTTTATTAAATCAAGATATTCCTCTGATATATCATAAACGCTGTCCATATCGCCGTCGTCAAAAGCCGACAGCATACCAAGCAAATCGCTGCGCGCCTGAGTGTTTATTGTCTCAAGATTAACGCTCCCGCCCTTTGCCTGACGCTCCGATTCCTCCATTCGGTTTATGCGCTCTGTCAGTTCGTCATATTTCTCTTTTGCATAAACTGCTTCCTCTGTAGAATAGGCTTCGGCTACCACGCCGTTTTTAGATACCCGCTCGCCGTCCTTTAAAACGTATCTCAGTATACCGCTGCCGCTTCCAGACAGCACGCTTTCATCCCTTATTATAAACCCATTGCACTCTATGCTGTCATAGGCAGAGTGCATTACTGCCATTTCCGTCTTATATGCTGTTAGTGCATTTACAGCCTGAACAGATATATATGCAACCAGTAAAACCGCCACCAATGCGACGCCTATGGTTTTAAATATGTTTCTTCTCAACAATACCACATCCTGAAAAATATATATCGAGCGTCTGCATTAACACGATATATTAAAAAGTTGCACATCGGCGATAATGGCAAAAATGCCCAATATGCCTCTGTATCGCTTTCAACATAAATTTAGCAATCTAAAATTTGATATATAAAGTTGCATGTTTTAAAAGCTTTATGAAATAAAACAGCATGTCCATAATATACAAATGACTCTGCATTATTGCAGCACTGTATTAACGCGGCTGATATAAGTAAAGCTTTTGCGCCCATGCCGCTCAGTCAAAGCAAGCACACCGGCACACATACCTCACTACAAAAAATTTGTACGCCATATCTCGCTTATCAGACTACTATGTTAACATATATAATTTAATTTTGTGTTAACAAAAACGGACTTTACTCCATATATAGTAATTTATCTCGTTTATTATAGCATATATTGACGCAGAAAAAAACCGCTTTTTACCTTTATCACTGCATTGACTTGAAAAGTGTGCTGCTCTCTATAAGCTTTTTCGCCTCGTCAAAAATTTCTTCGGCGGACTTGTCCTGCACATCTATCCAGTTAACCGATTTGTTGCGCCTGAACCATGTGAGCTGACGCTTTGCATACCGCCTTGTATCCATCTTTATTTTTTCAATGCATTCATCGAGATTAGCCTCGCCGGAAACAAACGGCATAAGCTCTTTATAGCCTATCGCATTCATGGCGGTCTTTGAGATGTTTGAGCCTAAGAAAAATTTCGCCTCGTCTATAAGCCCCGCCTCGACCATAGCATCGACGCGTATATTAATTCTGTCGTACAGCCGCTGCCGGTCATGAAAATCAAGCCCGATATAAAACGTGCTGTATTCCGCCGGCGACGCTTTTGACTCGCTTTCCCGCTGCGCCGCAGTCTTGCCGCTTAGCTTATACGCCTCTATTGCGCGTACAATTCGCAGCACGTCGTTTTCGCTTATTTTTTCCGCAGCGTCCCTGTCACATTGCTTTAGAATGTTATGCAGATATCCGTTTCCTTTTTCCTGCGCTGCGCTGCGCAGTTCATTACGCAGCTTAATGTCAGGCGAGACATTGGAAAATTTTATATTGTTCAGTAAAGAATCTATATACAGCCCCGTTCCGCCGGCAATTACGCTCACTTTGCCCCTGCGGTTTATATGCCTTATAATTTTTGCTGCAAGCACTGTATATTCCGCCACCGAATACTCACACTGCGGCGGCAAAAATCCTATCATATAATGCGACACACCCAGCATTTCATCCAAAGTGGGCTTGGCCGTCGCTATGTCCATCCCGTCATATATCTGTATTGAGTCGGCGGATATTACTTCGCCGCCAAAATAGAGCGCCAGCCGCGCCGCAAGCGCAGTTTTACCAGAGGCCGTCGGACCCACCACTGCAATAACTGGTATATTCCTTTGCACACCAAGCACCCTTTACTTAAAATTATTTATTCAAACATAAGCTTTCATCACGTCAGTCCGGGCTTAAAGCTCACATGGCACAGACGCATTTGCTGCATTAAATGCAGTTTCCAATATCAGCCTAAAAGCCTATAGACAGTCTTAAGAAGCTTCTGCAAGACTGCAGTTATACTATTCTTTTAAACTGCTTCTCCAGTTCTTTTCGAGTAAGCACAAACGCTGTCGGGCGGCCGTGCGGACAGAATTTTATGCTCTTTTCCACCACTACTTTTTTCACAAGCTCCATAAGCTCGCGCTCACTTGATACGTCCCCGGCCCTTATAGCCGCTTTGCAGGACACAGTGTGATATATCCAGTCTATTTTGTCCGATGACGGCATAGAGCTGTATCTGAATTTATCAGCCATCTCCGTCACAACGCCTTCAATATCCTTCTCATCAAGAAACGGCGGTATAGACCTTACAGCTACGCTGCCCTGTCCGAAATCTTCTATTTCAAAGCCGGCCTCTCCGGCAGCGTCTAAGTTTTCAAGCATGGCATTATAATCATCGTTGCCGAGCTTTACTACCACAGGACTAAGCAGCAGCTGCGGCGATGTGCTCATGCTGCTTTTAAGGCGTTCAAATATTATTCGCTCATGCGACGCATGCTTGTCCACAAATACAATATTATCGCCGTATTCCACTATTATGTAAGTAGAAAACGCTTCCCCTAAAAGTCTCGGCTCAGGCTCAGCTTCATTATAAAAGGCCGGCTCGCCCGCTTCTGATATATCTTCATCTTTATCGTCTTTGTTAAAACTATTCGCAGCCTTTGAAATCGCTGTATCTAATCTGCTTTTTTCGCTTAAATCAGCAAAAGCGGGCTTTCCCGCATTGTCACGCTCGACGTCGTCCATAGTTTCATCTACAGATATATCTTTATAAAGATTATATTCAGATTTTTTATAAGGAATATCGTCGTCCACAAAAATATCAATATTTTTCCCATAACCTCCGCTGCGTGCCGAGGATATACCGCTGTTTGTGCTGTAAGTATCACTGCTGCGGCGTTTATTAATCTCCGGGGTATCAGTATAGCTATTTTTAGCGAATGAGCGTCTTTGAGAAGTAATATCCGATGCCGTTTCGCTGTCACTGCCGTTCCCGACGAAAGCCGTCATTCCCGCATTGAGCAAATCAACAGCATTGGACTGCACCGGGTTATGGACGGGATAAGCATTATCTTTAATTTCAACAGCGTCTAAAAGGTCGTGCTCTTTTATGCCGTCATTGAGCTTCATCACCGATGATGTATCGTTTGTCGACAAAGCCGTTTTAACAGCGTTATATACTGCGCCAAACACCGGACGGTCGTTGGAAAATTTAACCTCCATTTTAGCGGGATGAACGTTTACATCCACCTGCTGCGGCGGTATTTCAACATTAAGCACGGCGCCCGGAAATTTCCCCACCATTATGCTGTTTTTATATGCGTTCTCCAGCGCTGTCATAATTGTACCTGACTTAATATATCTGCCGTTTATGTAAAAATACTGCATGCCGCGGCTGCCCCTTGAAAAAGTAGGCTTTGTGATAAATCCTGTTACCTTAATACCGCCAATAGCATAATCTACCGGAATAAGAGAAGCGGAAAACTCTTTGCCCAACACCGTGTATACGGCCGATTTCAAATCGCCGTCGCCCGGAGTATGTAACGTCTCTTTACCGTCTTTTATAAACCTGAAAGAAATTTCAGGGTGCGACAAAGCGATTTTCTCAACTACTCCTGCAGCGGCGGTAGCTTCCGATGCATCCTTTTTAAGGAACTTCATTCTTGCCGGAGTATTAAAAAACAAGTCCTCTACTATTATTGTCGTGCCTTCTGCACAGCCGGCCTCTTCATATTCAATTTCTTCTCCGCCCTCAATTCGATAATGAGTGCCGAACTCATCGCCGCGCACTCTCGTAAAAAGATTTACCCTTGCAACCGATGCAACCGAAGCAAGCGCTTCGCCCCTGAAGCCAAGCGTAGCTATACTGAATAAATCGTCTTGGTCGGATATCTTGCTGGTGGCGTGCCGCAAAAACGCCAGTGGAACGTCATCCCGCTCTATACCGCATCCGTCGTCGGTTATCTGCATCAAAGCTATGCCGCCCCTTGAAACGGATACGGATATATTTTTTGCACCGGCGTCTATGGCGTTTTCAACAAGCTCTTTTACCACAGACGCGGGGCGCTCAACCACCTCGCCGGCGGCAATAAGCTCGGCAACGTGCTTGTCAAGCACATTTATCCTGTTTGTTCTTTTTTCTGCCGACATTATATTTTCTCCTCTAATTTCAGTTTAACTTCCGCTTTTTATTTATATATCCCTATGAGTTTATATTATATCATGAAGCCTTATAAATATCAAAGCCGCAGCAAAGTTAGGCGATAAATACAGCGGCAAAATTTATTATTATATAAAATGATTGCCATGCTGTAAAAATGCCAAACGCAGCTGCAGCTGAAATATAAGCTAAATATTCATCTTTTTAGCCTTATTTACTATGTCAAACAGCTTGGTCATGGCCTCAATAGGCGTAAGCGTTTCAACATCTATTTTGCTTATATCTTGAACCAAATTCGAAGCGGCTATATCGGCCAGCGTTTCTTCGCGGCTGCTCTCCTGCGATTTGCTTCTGTTCGGCTCTACCTTTATCTCACCTGACTCAAGGCTGTTTAGCACCTGCTTGGCCCTGTTTATCACCACATCGGGAATGCCGGCCAGCTTTGCCACCTCTATGCCGTAGCTGTCGTCCGCCGCGCCCCTGACTATGCGGCGGAGGAAGGTTATGTTGTCCCCTCTCTTCTTTACGACAATATTATAGTTTTTAACGCCGTCAATGCACTCCTCAAGCTCTGTCAGCTCGTGATAATGCGTTGCAAAGAGCGTCTTTGCCCCAAGCTTCTTCTTATCCGCGACAAACTCCAGCACCGCTCTGGCTATCGCCATGCCGTCAAATGTGGAGGTACCCCTGCCTATTTCATCTAAAATAAGCAGGCTGTTTTTTGTCGCGTTGTTTATTATCTCCGACACCTCGTTCATTTCTACCATAAAGGTAGACTGCCCGGTAGATAAATCGTCAGATGCACCGACACGGGTAAAAATAGCGTCGACAAGTCCTATTTCGGCGGAATCAGCAGGGACGAACGAGCCCATCTGCGCCATGAGCGTAATAAGGGCGACTTGCCGCATGTATGTAGATTTTCCCGCCATATTCGGGCCGGTTATTATTGCACAGCGGTTGTCGTCGGCGTCGAGAATTGTGTCGTTGGGTACAAACGGAACGTCCAAAATAGCCTCAACCACTGGGTGCCGGCCGTTCTTTATGCTTATTATGCTGTTTCTTGTAAGCGTGGGACGCTTGTAGTTTCTTTCAGCAGCTACCTGCGCCAGCGACAGCAGAACGTCTACATTTGAAATGGCCGACGCCGTCTGCTTTATGCTGTCTATATTATCAGCTACCTTTTTTCGCACCTCGTCAAACAGGCGGTACTCAAGCTCATAAAGATTTTCCTTAGCGCCCAGCACCTTGCCTTCCATATCCTTTAGCTCTTCGGTGATATACCTTTCGCAGTTGGTCAGCGTCTGCTTTCTTATGTAATCGTCGGGGACATTTCCCTTGTATGAGTTAGTAACCTCAATGAAATAGCCAAATACCTTGTTATAACCGACGCGAAGATTTTTTATGCCGGTGCGCTCTCTTTCCTTTCGCTCAATTTCCGCTAAAATGCTCTTAGAGTCTTTCATATACATCCGCAGCTCGTCAACCCGCTCGCTGTAGCCCTCTCTGATTATATCGCCTTCCTTTACGGACGATGCAGGGTTATCTTTAATGGCTGCAAAAATAAGCTCATATATATCCGTGTGCGGGCTGATGTAGTCGTTAAGCTGACGCAAAAGTCCAGAGCTGCACTTTGAAAGCACAGCCTTTATGTCCGGCATCTGGCTTAGGGTGTAGGCTAAAGAATTAAGCTCCTTAGGATTAGCGGTGCCGTATACAATGCGGGTCATAAGCCTTTCTATGTCATGCACGCGCATAAAAAGCTCGCTGAGCTCCGACCTGTCGATGGAATTTCTCACCAGTTCATCAACAGCGTCCTGGCGCTTTATCAGCATGTTGTAATCGAGAAGCGGCTGCTCCATCCACTGACGTATAAGACGGCGGCCCATTGCGGTTTTTGTCTTGTCTATAACCCAGAGCAGCGAACCTCTTCTGTCCTTTGAGCGCATGGTTTCGGTAAGCTCAAGATTTATTCTTGCAACTATGTCGAGATTCATATACTGCTCAAAGGTATAATAGTCGACTTCGTTTATTGAGCCGAGCCCTTTTCTTTGTGTATCATATAGATAGTCAAGAACACTGCCCAGCGCCAAAACAGCGGCGGAGTTTTTTGAAAGAGCCTCGTCTATCTCATCTATTTTCTCTTTATTAAAATGCTTTAATATTATGCTCTCAAGGCGGTCATAGTCATAGCAGGCGTCGCCTTTCGCCTCTATGCGGCAGCCTACCTTATTTTTGATAAACTGCATGAGCTCTTCATTTTTATCAATATTGCTGCATGTTATAAGCTCGCTCGGCATAAATCGGCTGAGCTCAGACATTATTTTCTGAGTAAGGCCTTTGCCGGTAAGCTCAGTTAAATGCACAGCGCCTGTAGAGGCGTCGGCAAAGCATACGCCGGCAGCGGTGTTGTTTACCACTACAGCCGCAAGATAATTGTTCCTGCTTTCGTCGAGCATGCTGTCTTCCAGCACCGTTCCCGGCGATATTACGCGTATTACTTCCCTGCGCACAATGTCCTTGCCGGGCTTTGGCTCCTCCATCTGCTCGCATACGGCAACACGGTAGCCCTTTGCAATCAGCCTTGCTATGTAAGCTTCACAGCTGTGGTAAGGAACTCCGCACATAGGCGGCTGTTCTTCGCCTTCCTTGCTGTTCCGTTTGTTTCTGCTTGTAAGCGTCAGTCCAAGCTCATCCGACGCTATTTTCGCGTCGTCCTCAAACATTTCATAAAAGTCGCCCAGCCTGAAAAATAAAATACAGTCGCTGTACTGATTTTTTATCTCCCAATACTGGTTCATCATCTTTGCAGATCCAGCCACCCAATGTCCCCCGTTTCATTTAGACTTCTAATTAAAATTAATTACATCCGCTGCATTCTGCGCAGGAACCGTCACAGAATACTGCGCCAGCTTCGCATGTCTGCGGGTCCGCGCCGTTAAAGCACTGAGATATAATTGAATTAACCTCGCTTTTAAGCTCGTCAAATTCCTGCTTCGCCTTGTTATACTCTTTCATTCTGTCGGAATTTACTATATCAGAATACACGTCTTTTAAGTCGCTTTTTAGCTGCTCTGCAAGGCCGGGCGTTCTGTCCTTAGCCTGAAGTTCCTCTTTAAGCTCGTGCCTTATCATGTTAAACCTAATTATAGATTTCTGCAATTCCTCATCTTCCTCATTGCTGAGCTGGGCCTGCCGGAAGTTAATGTACCTTATATCCGCTTGTATTTTCTCTCCCAAATCTCTTGCTGTTTCGATGACTCCCATCTGTTTTCCTCCCATTTTAATTTATCAGTTCACCTTTTAATACTGTATGATTAAAGTCTGTTATCTTCACTCTAACAAACTTTGAGGTACATTCTTCACCGCCGCTGAAAGTTACCGACATATTGTTGCCAGCGCGGCCGTAAAGCAGATTTGTTTTGGGCTTTACACCCTCGCACAGTACTCTCAGCTCTTTGCCTATAAATCCTCTCATTATTTCGTCAGATATAATTTCCTGCTCATGCAGAAGTTCCTCAAACCAGCGTCCCTTTTCCGCTTCACTTATCTTGTCTTCCATTTTGGCGGCCGGAGTATTGTCGCGCTTTGAATATATAAAGGTAAACAGCATGCTGAACCTTACCTTTTTAATTATATCCACTGTTTTGAGAAAATCCTCATACTCTTCGCCAGGAAATCCCACTATAATATCGCTGGTAAGCGATATATCTGGCATAAGGCTGCGTGCCTTATCCACAAGCCTTAAATAGTCAGAGCTTGTGTAATGCCGGTTCATGGCCTTAAGTATCCTGTCGCTGCCCGACTGAAACGGCAGATGCAGATGTCTGGCGACCTTGTCGCATTCGGACATTGCCTTAAGCAGCTCGTCGCTGCAATCTTTAGGGTGCGACGTCATAAAGCGTATCCTGAAATCGCCCTTTATATCGTTTATCATGCGCAGAAGCTCTGGAAAATACACGCCGTCGCTGTTTCCCTTGCCATATGAATTTACGTTTTGGCCAAGCAGCGTTATGTCCTTTGCGCCGGAGGCTACAAGCTCCTCCGCCTCCGCTACCACAGACTTATAGTCCCTGCTTCTCTCCCGTCCGCGCACGAGCGGAACAACACAGTAGGTACAAAAATTATTGCAGCCGTACATAATGGGCAGCCAAGCTTTAAGCGAGTTGTCTCTGTGACGCGGCAGACCCTCCACTATGCCGCCGTCTGCCGATGCACCGGAAATATCTATTACCCGCTTGCGGCTTCTTATGTATTTATAAAGCATTTCGGGGAAACGCTCTAACATATTAGTGCCGAAAGCAAGAGATACATATGGATAACTGTTTTTGATTTTTTCGGCGGCGGCCGGCTGGCTTACCATGCATCCGCACATTGCTATTATTAAATCCGGATTTTTCTCTTTATACGACTTAAGTGCGCCGATATTGCCAAATGCGCGGTCCTCGGCATGCTCGCGCACGGCGCAGGTGTTATAGAGTATAAAATCAGCTTTGTCCACTTCTTCCGTCAGCGCATAACCCATTTTTTCCAGCATGCCTTTTATATATTCAGAATCACTTACATTCTGCTGACAGCCAAAAGTGCGCACCAAAGCTTTCGGCTGTGCGTTATACTTTTGCAGAAGTATTTCGTGTACTTTATCTATGTAATCTAAAGTTTTGCTAAGCTCAATATTTTCCATAAACAGGCAAAAAACTCCTTATTAATCTTTATAAACATATATTTACGCAGCCAAACTTGGCTTTTACCGTGTTACACAAGGCTTAAAACGGCAAACATTTCCCAATTTTTGATAAAATCAATCAGTCATTATAAAAGCTTAACTCCATTTCATATTAATTATATTATATTCCATATAATTCTTTTATTCAACAAAAAAGACATACAGCAAATCACAAATTGACGTTTTTTAAAGATGCTGCTGCCGAATAAAGGATATCATAGTATAGATTTTTACATATTAAAAAGCCGGATGCTAACAGCGCTCCGGCTTTTGTTTATATTTCTTCAGTCAAGCAGCAATACATTTCAGCAAAAATCTTTCGCTTTATCGCCAAAACTGGATTTGCATTTAGTTGAATGCTGCAAGCGCGCTCGCCATACTTTTACATTTATATTATCCTATTGAGCCTTTCATTTCCATCTTCATAAGCTGATTAAGCTCCACTGCATATTCCATCGGCAGCTCTCTTGAAAACGGCTCAATAAATCCCAGCACGATAAGCTCGCTCGCCTGCTCTTCGGTAAGGCCGCGGCTCATGAGATAAAACAGCTGCTCACCCGATATTCTCGACACTTTCGCCTCATGCTCAAGTATTGACGTCCCGTTGTTTATCTCGTTTGTCGGGATTGTGTCTGATTTCGATTCCTCATCCAGCAGCAGCGTGTCGCACTCCACCTTGCTCCTTGCATTCGTCGCCTTAGGAGAATGATACACCGTGCCGCGGTAGGTCGCGTTGCCGCCGTTTTTGGCTATAGACTTCGATATTATCTGCGACGATGTGTCCGGCGCTAAATGTATCATCTTGGAGCCGGCGTCCTGTATCTGACCCTCGGACGCAACAGCGATGGAAATGGTAGTTCCAGATGCGCCCCTGCCCCGCAGTATGCAGGCGGGATATTTCATATTTATACCAGAGCCTATGTTGCCGTCTATCCACTCCATAACTCCGTTTTCCTCGCAGGCGGCGCGCTTAGTAACCAGATTATACACATTGTTCGACCAGTTCTGTATCGTAGTATAACGGCAGCGCGCATCTTTTTCGACAAATATCTCGACAATGGCGGCATGCAGTGAATCAGTGGAATATGCAGGCGCGGTGCAGCCCTCGACATAGTGCAGACTGGCGCCCTCGTCCACAATTATGAGCGTGCGCTCAAACTGGCCCATATTTTCAGAATTTATGCGGAAATACGACTGCAGCGGCTTCTGCACAACGACGCCTTTTGGCACATATATAAACGAACCGCCCGACCACACAGCGCTGTTGAGCGCCGCAAACTTGTTGTCGGTATACGGCACAAGCTTGCCGAAATATTTCTTAAACAGCTCCGGATACTCGCGCAGTGCCGAGTCGGTGTCAAGGAAGATTACACCCTCCTTTTCAAACTCCATGCGCATGTTGTGATATACCATTTCCGACTCATACTGCGTCGCTATGCCGGCAAGATGCTTCTGCTCAGCCTCCGGCAGTCCGAGCTTATCAAACGTATCCTTTATCTTTTCCGGCACGTCGTCCCAGTCGTTTGCAACGCCCTTGCTCGGCTTGAGATAGTAGTAAATATCGTCGTAATCTATTCCCGTAAGGTCGCAGCCCCAGTTGGGCAGCGGGTGCTTTATAAACTCATGATAGCTTTTTACCCGAAACTCCGTCATCCACTCCGGCTCTTTTTTAAGTGCGGATATCTGACGTACGACCGCCTCGCTTAGTCCCTTTTCAAGCTTTAAAACACCGACGTCGCCGTCGTTCCACATACCCTTGTTTATATCGTTATTTTCCACTGTTTTCACCTTCATCCTTGTCGAGCTCGTCAAGCAGCCTGTGCATGCCCTTCCAGCACAGCGTCGCGCATTTTATCCGCGCCGGGAGCTGCGCCACACCCTTAAACGCCGCCGCTTCGTCAAGCAGCTCCTCGTCAAATTTTCCGCCCGATACCATGGACATAAACTCGTCGTATAAATGCTTTGCCTCCGCCTCGCTCTTGCCCTTGACAAGCTCGCTCATTATAGACGCGCTGGCGCAGCATATACTGCAGCCATGGCCGTTGTGACGGCAGTCCTCTATAGTATCGCCATGCTTTTTTACCTGAACGACAAGCTCGTCGCCGCAGGACGGATTTTTCATTTCGCAGGTGCAGTAGTCCTTGTCCTTTGACAAGCACTTGTTGCGAGGATTGCTGTAATTGTCATATATAATTTCTTTATAGTCCTCAGCTGAATAAAACATCTAAAAATCCTTCCGCTTTTTTAGCCGCATCGACAAATCTGTCAATCTCCGGCTTTGTATTATAAATGTAAAGGCTGGCGCGCAGGCTCGTCGGCACGCACATGAGCGCATGCGACGTCTGCGAACAGTGATGCCCCGCCCTTATTATTATCTTGTCATTGTCAAATACCGACGCCGCGTCGTGAGAATGCACGCCCTTAACGTTAAACGTCACAATTCCGCTGTCGTTTTGCTCTTTGTTATATATTTCAATATTGGGACATTTTTTCTCAAGCTCATTTATCATATAATCCTTCAAAAATGCCACGCGGCGCTGTATTGCATCATAGCCTATGGAGGATATATAATCTATAGCCGCGCCCATGCCTATTACCTGCCCTATCGGCGGAGTGCCCGCCTCGTGCCTTTCCGGCAAATCCTTGAACTGAGTGCCATCGGCGCTTTTATAATCGACTATATATACCATTTCGCCGCCGAACTCTGCAGGAGGCATTTGTTCCAAAAGCTCACGCTTGCCGTAGAGTACGCCTATTCCGGTCGGACCCATAATTTTATGCCCGCTGAAAGCATAAAAATCTATGTCGTTTTTCTCTACCTCGGCCGGCTCGTGCGTTATGCCCTGCGCGCCGTCGCATACAAAATACGCGCCGTATTTATGCGCTGTCGCAGCTAACGCCTTTATATCATTTTTTGCGCCGTATACGTTTGATATGTGATTGAGCGCTACTATTTTAGTTTTTTCGCTCATAACGCTTTCCAATGCCTGAACGGTAACCCTGCCGAGAGCATCCGCCGGCGCAAATATAAGCTTTGCGCCTTTTTTCGCCGCAAGCTGCTGCCATGGCAGAAAATTGCTGTGATGCTCTGCCATAGACGTAACTATCTCATCGCCGCTTTTTACAGCAATTTCGCCGAAAGAGTGCGCAACCATGTTAAGAGCCGCCGTCGCGCCTTTTGTGAATATAACGGTGTCGCTGTCATGAGCGCCGATAAAATCCGCTGTTTTTTCACGCGCGGCATTATACATTTTTGTTACCTTGTATCCAAGCGAATCAACGCCGCGGTCAACATTAGCGGAGTAATTGCTGTAATAATCGCATACAGCGTCAATCACGCAGCGAGGCTTTAACGCCGTCGCCGCGCTGTTAAAATATACATATCCGCCGTTTTCCGAGTCAAAAAAAGGAAAATCCTTGCGGAACAGGTTGTCGTCATATATATCTATCGGCATATAAAGCCCTCTTTCAAAATCCGCTTGCCGGTAAAATCAGTCGGCAAGCCTGTCTGATAACAAATTAGACGCCGTCTTAATGTATCGCACGGCTTTTCAGAGTGTAAGCCAAAGCGGAATATCTCCAAAAAGGCGGCTGCGCTTCATTTTGAAAACCAGCAAATGCTCAAAAGCAATTACAGTCGGTTTATTCTTTCCCTAACCTTGTGCTCAATATCCTCATACAGCTCGCTGTTGGACTTATCCGCCGCACCCATTAAAAATCCAGCGGTGAACATTGCCACAGCTTCCTGCCGGCGAATGCCTCGGCTCTGCATATAATACAGTGCTTCGGCGTCAATTCCGCCTACACTGCCAGAGTGTCCCGCACTTACGTCGTACTCGTCTATGAGCAGCGCCGGGCTTACATGCGCCTTAACCTGCGGCGAAAGCGATATAATCCTGCTCTTCTGATATGCGTCAGAGCCGGATGCACCCTTCTCTATAAAGCCCACACAGTCTATAATGCATTTAGAAACATCAGCCGCAGCGCCGCAGTTGGTCATTCTCGAACGCGTGCCCTTTGCATGATGATTTATCCTTATATTATAACGCTGGTCGTCCTCTCCGCTGCAAAAGGCTATAAGATGCGATGAAACCGACGCTCCGTATCCGTTAAGATTAATTTCGGTATTGCACTTTGTCTTTCCGCCTATGTTTGACTGATAATTGTCGTATACGGCGTTAGCTTCCGCGTCGCAATTGAGGGTATATGCCGCCGCCAGCCTGCTGTCCTCAAAAAGTATCTGATGCTTGAGGGTGCTGCCGCTGCTAAGATTTATATTTACTGTGCACGGCATAAAATTTTCACCAAATGCCGCAGCGTTAGAAGCACCGTCATACTTATAATTCTCTATAAGATAAACCTCGGCGCCGTCGGCTATGTTTACATTTACTGCTGAGCCCGCACCGTCTCCGTCAAAGGACATATTCAGCATAATAGATGAATTTTCAGATATGTCGATGCAAATCGAGCCGTCCCTCGTCCTGACAAAGCCGTCGTCTTCCGACAGCCGGCCGTTTCTTATGTCATATACCTTCATATTTTCGGTACTCATGTTACAAAGCACTACATGGCACCTCTTTCATATGCGTCAATCCATGAGTAGCCTTCCTTTTCCAGCATGGATACAAGCTCACAGCCGCCGCTCTTTATTATTTTGCCCTTGCTTAACACATGCACAAAGTCAGGCTTTATATAGTCAAGCAGACGCTGATAATGTGTTATGACAATTACGCCGAGACCGCCTTCACGTTCCTTAACCATGTCGCTTACATTACTGCCTACTATTCTCACAGCGTCTATGTCAAGGCCTGAATCTATCTCGTCCAGTATTGCGACAGATGGATTTAGCAGCTTCATCTGAAGTATTTCATTGCGCTTCTTTTCGCCGCCGGAAAAGCCCTCGTTAAGATATCTTTTCGGCAGATTTTCATTCATTTCAAGGTCCTTTACCGCCGCGCGCATTTTCTTTACAAACTCGGCGTAAGGTATGGGATTCTTTTCATCTCTGCGTGCATTTATCGCCGTGCGCAAAAACTGCGAGTTGGTAACGCCGCTTATCTCCACCGGATATTGCAGCGCCAAAAACATGCCGGCGCGGGCGCGCTCGTCCACGCTTTTTTCCAAAAGGTTTTCGCCGTTTAGAAGCACTTCCCCCTCCTCTACGGTGTAATCAGGATGTCCCATAATAACCGATGAAAGAGTGGATTTACCGGAGCCGTTAGGCCCCATCAGCGCGTGTATCTCGCCGCCCTTTACCGTCAAATTGATGCCGTTTAATATGCGCACACCCGCCGCACTGGCTTTAAGATTTTTTATTTCAAGTACTGGTCTGTCCATAATATCTCTCCTGTTTTAAGCTGTATAAATCATAAAAAATTTAACAGACACCTGCAAACTTTAACATAGGCAAGTGCAAATTAACAATATAAAACAACTTCATCAAAAAAATATGCCTTACTTCCATTTTCAGAGCAAAATAAATCAGTCTTAACCGCACAGAAGAAAAAGCATTTAAAATTTTAATATTATATTTAACCAAATAGCTCTATTTATGCCGTAGTCTCATACTTAATAAAACTGACCGTCTGCATTAAATCGGCATTTATTTTTTATAAATTAAATGTTGATTTCTGTTACTTTTTATAACATAAATCCGCATTATTGTCAATATAAAAACTACACCAAAAAAATATAGATTAACTATAGTTAAATGTGATATTTGCGCCATTAAGCGCACATCAAAAAATTACGCACATTCCGGCAAAGACATGTGCCGTATTTTTAACGACATTGTGTTGGCGCCGGCTTTGTTTAATAGGATAATAGCAACATAATACAGCGATAAATTTATGCCTTTTGCATAAATTAATGTACCTGTAAAATATGAAATTTATTGCTTTCATGAGTATTCTCAAGATGTATTGAAATATGGGAAAATATGCTTTAAAATAGTATAAAAACTTGGTATAATAAAAGCAATATAAAGATTAAGGAGTGTCAATATGTCCATTATCAAAGAAATCAGCGCTTTAGAAATTTTAGACTCCCGCGGCAATCCCACAGTGGAAGTCGAAGTAGTTACTGAGTCCGGCGCATACGGCAGGGCTATGGTTCCCTCTGGTGCTTCTACCGGCGAGCACGAGGCTGTTGAGCTTCGCGACAATGATAAGAGCCGTTACCTTGGCAAGGGCGTTTTAAAGGCAGTAGACAATGTAAATAATGTTATTGCTCCGGCCCTTGTAGGCAAATACAGCGTAACCGACCAGGCTGAAATAGACCGCGTTATGATAGAGCTTGACGGCACAGAGAACAAGTCTAAGCTCGGCGCCAACGCTATACTCGGTGTTTCAATGGCCGTTGCACATGCAGCTGCCGATTATCACGGCCTGCCGCTTTACAAATATCTCGGCGGTGCTAATGCAAAGCAGCTCCCCACACCTATGATGAACATCTTAAACGGCGGCTCACACGCCGATAACTCCGTTGACTTCCAGGAGTTTATGATTATGCCTGTCGGCGCTCCGACATTTAAAGAAGCTATACGCATGGGCGCTGAGGTTTTCCATTCTCTTAAGAAAGTTCTGCATGATAAGGGCCACAACACAGCTGTCGGCGACGAGGGCGGATTTGCTCCTAACCTTGCTTCAAACCGTGAGGCTGTTGAGGTTATAATAGAGGCTATAAAGGCTGCCGGATACGAGCCGGGCAAGGATGTATGCATAGCAATGGACGTTGCATCTTCTGAGTTCTACAACAAGGAGACCGGCAAATACGACCTTAAGGGCGAAGGCAAGAGCCTTACCTCTGCTGAGATGATAGACTTCTACGAGGGTCTTCTCAACGAGTTCCCGATCATCTCTATTGAAGACGGTCTTGATGAGAACGACTGGGAAGGCTTCAAAATACTTACCGAGCGTCTTGGTTCACGTCTGCAGCTTGTCGGCGACGACCTCTTCGTTACAAACACAAAGCGCCTTGCAAAGGGTATCGAGATGGGTGTTGCCAACTCCATACTTGTTAAGGTTAATCAGATAGGTACTCTTACCGAAACTCTTGACGCTGTTGAGATGGCAAAGCGTGCTGGATATACTGCTGTTATATCACACCGCTCCGGCGAGACAGAGGATGTTACAATCGCTGATATCGCTGTTGCTCTCAACGCCGGTCAGATTAAGACAGGTTCTATGAGCCGTACCGACCGTATCGCCAAGTACAACCGTCTGCTCAAGATTGAAAACGAGCTTGGTGACAACGCTGTATATGCAGGTATCAAATCTTTCTACAATCTTAAGAAATAATTATTTTTGACCTACTTTTGTAGGGCGGTGGAAATATCCACCGCCCTTTTATTGTGACATTAGGAAGAACTGCGCTGAAATTAATATTAATACACGTCAGCCATCAGGGCCAGACTAAAGCTTAAGTAGAGAAGCATCCATTCCAATAAAATAGTAATTATCCAAGCCGCCACAGTAAAATAGAAAAAGTATTTCTAATATCCAATAATCAAGCGAATATAAAATGGAATGCAACGGTTTTCAAATTCAGCAAATAATCATACTGCCATGATTTATTTGAGCAAAGCGAAAACTACCATTTTTTAGCTGATGGCCTTTTACAAATTTCTATGTGCCGCTTATCATAATGATATCTCTTAACGGCATTTATGCCTCTGTAATACGCTGCATTAAATTGACCTTTTAAGCGCATTGCCGTATAATATTTTTATAAATTAATATTATTTAACAACGGCTGAAATGAGGTGCTGTAATGAAAAGGTTAATGAGCATAATTGTGATTGCTGTTCTGGTTGTAATAATAGCGCTGGAAGCACTACCGTACGGCGCTGTTCTCAACTTTGCCGTCGCGCCGGATTCAGGCGGCGGCTATATTAGAGAAACGTTTTCTTATTTCAGCCTTATTCCGTTTGGATATGCCAGCTTCGGCCCGCTGTTAACGGCTGTTATGTCCATTGTTTTGCTTGCATTGTTTATCATCTGGCTTTTTGCAAACAAAGCGGGACTCCTTACTGCATCCTTTGTTTGCTGCACAATTGCATTTGCGACTTCTCTGCTCCCTGCTTTATACGGCGTGGCATATTTATCGGTGATAGGAGTAATTATTTCACTCCTTTTCGCCGCCGATTTAACAGTTATTTGGAATTTGAGAAAGCTGTATAATAAAGGAACAGGCCAAAAATAAATTTTTATTCCACATATTTTGGCATATATTCATGTTCGATGCGTTGTCGGATTTATAATTTCCCATTTTCTTAAAAGTCCATTAGCCAAAGTCATTATTAGAGCAAGCGGTTTGAGTATTTATTAATATGCAAAAACGAAGTTTCCATGATTAAATTTTCATCCGACACATAGTGAAGTCGGTTGTTTCATGCCGGCTTTCGGCTGATGTTATTTTGAAAAAGCACTAATAAAAACAGCGCCTGCTGATATATTTCAGTAGGTGCTGTTTTTTATAGTAAATCAAATAATTGCCCATGAGGCGCATTTTCTTGGAAAACAGTAAATATACAATACATAAACCAAAAGTCTAAGCATACAGACTGTATATATCGCTATTTTTTAATTTGGCTTTCGTGCGGAGCGAAAAAGTCTATTCTCGGCTCTAAAAATTTCATTTCATGATTATCCGCATCGTCAAAAAAGAAATATATGTCCTCGAATATATTATCCCAGTTCCATACGCTTTCCGGCACGCGCAGATATTCCCTTATCATCTCACAGCCTACCGGCGCTATCGGATGATAAAGCGTAGTCAGCACACGTATCTCATGGAAAGTATCAATAAGCAGGCGGCCCATAGCTTCCGCGTCGTCTTTAGCCTCACGGCTTATCGCCGACCAGCGCTTGTTGCAGTCGCGTACAAAAAGGTCAAGCTCTTCTATAACGGCGTTAAACTCATATTTATACATGCACTCTTCGTATTTTAGTATAAGTTTATTGCACTTTTCCTTTACATCTGCGCTTACCTCGCCGTGCGGCAATATTCCGCCAAAATATTTCTGCAGCGAGTAAAAGCCGGAGCGCACAAGTCTGTTAAATACATTTGTAAGCAGACTTCCCTCTTTAAGCGCGGGGTCAAAATTATCCTGCGGCTTTGCATCCTCCGGCGCAAACGCGCGAGGACTAAAGCTTACGCTTTTAGCGGAAAGCGCCATTCCCAAAAAGTGCATGCGCATCTGCTCGGGCGTATAATAGTCCAACAGCCTGTCAGCCATAGGCGGCTTTATTTTGCCGCTGCTGCTGGCCTTGTTTCCCATAAAGAAAACATGCCGGTTTGGTATTATATTCGGCAGACGCAGCCCTTTTTCCATCTGCTTTGACGCCGCCATGAACATTGCCATTTCGGCTATGCCGTAAAAATATATATTGTCTTCGCCTATAAATTGATATATTTCCGCACCGTCGTCCGTCCACCACTTAAGCCATTCGTCATCATCGCAGCCGCGCATCTTAAGCGCCGCTTTTGTAAATGATATCGGCGCCCACAGCGACTCCGGCCACACCCAGAAAGTGCGCCCATTTACGCCGTCTTTTTCCGGCACTGGTATGCCCCATCCGCCGTTACCGGATATTCTAAAGGGCACAATGGTCTTGCCGGTGCGATAGCGTATGTCGTTTTTATTGAGTATTTCACACGCTTTCTCACGGTCAGAAAGGCAGGTAAATGTCAGTGTGACCGACGGCTTCTTCTCGTCGTCTGTTACCGTATATTCCGGCATATCTGAAAGAGTCTGCACCTGCGGCATAAACTCGCGTTTTACATATATAGCAGGGTCGCGGTAAAACTCGTCCGTCACCCTTATAAGGTTTTCCCTTACGTTGTCCCTTTTGCGCAGCTCCCCCTGGCGTTTTATGAGAGCATCGCGATATTTTTCCATATCAATGTACCAGTTCTGCGTGGGCTTTAGCACCGGACTTTTCCCTGTAAGAGTGCTTATGGGGTTTATGAGGTCCTGCTCCATATACTGATGTCCGAGCGCACACTCGTTGGCATACGCCGCCTCCGACTTGCAGCCGCTTATGGGACAGCGGCCCACTACCTGACGACCGTTTAAAAAGGTGCCGGCCTCCTCATCATAGAACTGATACGCGTTGTCAAGCTTAAGGGCGCCGGAAGCATAGAATTTTTCAAAAATATCGCACGAAACATTTTTGTGTATCTCGCCCGCCTCGCCGAGCGCCGACGCTGCGAACAAATCAAGACTTATATAAAATTTCTCCAGCGTCGACTTCTGCTTTTCATGATTAGATTTTATATATTCAAGAATATCAGTATATCCGCCGTTTTCTTTCTGCTTTTCAAACCCCTCTTCAATAGTGGAGCCATAACAGTCAGTGCCGGAAATAAAAAGAACATTTTCGCTTCCTATCCTGTCGCGCAGAAATCTTGCCATCATGTCCGCCGGAATAAACACGCCGCCGACATGTCCGAAATGCAGCTCCTTATTCCCATAAGGCATGCCGGCCGTGACTATTGCCCTTTTGGGGAAAGATGGGCGGTTCTCTATATTTACGTCGTTATTTTTACTGTCTGTCATATTTACACATTCCGGCCAGTCCAGCCGGTCTCCTCCCAACATACATTCATTCCGCTTTTATCAAAGCATAGGCAAAAATTGCTATACCTATTTTACTTTATATAAAACCCCAAGTCAACATTATTAGTCGCTGTATTATCTGATTAAAATTATAAAATATTTTTAGCATAAAGCTTTCAAATATTCTATTAAACAGGATAAGTACAGAGTTCACATATTATAAATCTATTTTCTGCAAAAAATAAGCTTAACCGGCTTGACCCTGCGCCATTGGTGATTTATATTTTAATAAAAGGTTGTGGTGTAGCTGTATGAATATAAGAGATGCAATATTAATCCTGACAAAATCGCAGCCCGAACTTCGGCAAAGATTAGCCGAATATTTGGGTGTTGCGGTGCGTGATATAACTGATTGGGAAAGCGGAAAAGCCGTCCCAAGCAACGAAATATCACAGGCAATAGCTGAAAAATATAATATGGCATTAAATGAGTCATTGTGGGAGCATTCCGATTTTTCCGGCGAATTTAATGAAAAGCTGAACGCCGACAGATTTTTGGGATTTGCAGACGTCTATGAAGAAAATCGGCCGGCAGTTCCTTCAAAGGCCTGCGATATTATAATAAATTATTTGGAAAAAGCTCCTGAAACCGTTGTAGATTTAGGCTGCGGCACGGGTCTTTCTACGCTCGCGTGGAAGAATAAATGCAGAAATGTTATAGGAATTGAACCGAGCAAGGATATGCTTCAGGCAGCAAAAAATAAATCTGACGAGAGCGTAAGCTTTAAGCAGGCATATGCCGACAACACCGGGCTGCCCGGCGCTTTCGCCGATATAGCCGTTTGCTCGCAGTCTTTTCACTGGATGAACCCGAAATCAACGTTAGCAGAAATAAATCGTATTCTCAAGCCTGGCGGAGTATTTGCCGCTATTGACTACGACTGGCCGCCGATAAGCGATTGGAGAGCAGAATATGCATATTCCGACTTGCTCAAATCGGTACGGAAAATTGAGCAAAATGAGCCTGTCATAAGCAATACCTTTCACAAATGGAAAAAGGATTTGCATTTAAAGAATATCAAAGAGAGCGGATATTTCAGATATTGGCGAGAAATTGTTTTTGAAAACAAAGAAAGATGCACGGCCAAACGGCTTATAGGAATGGCGCTCAGTCAAGGCAGTGTTCAGACAATATTAAAAGTGCATTCTGAGATGATTGAAAATGAAATTAAAAAATATGAAAAGGCTATAAACAATATTTTTGCCAAAGAAGAATTTGATATTCTTTTCTGTTATCGGATGCGCATAGGGAAAAAATAATTATTTTATTCAGTACGATTTTAAAAGAGCTAATGGAAATAACCTATTTTTATTACAATCATCTATATAGGCCATTTTAAGCTATTATATCTGTCTCCTATATTGGCGCACTTAAAAATTTATATGTATATTAGTACATCAATATGCGATAATTTTTATATTAGTAAATACTTGCTTTAGATAATGGCAAACGACAAAAAAACACCGCTCACAAGGAGCGGTGTTTTTCATTGGAGCTACTGGCCGGACTTGGGTGACGCTCTAAGCACTCACTTTCAGCAGCCCTCCCAAATGGCTTACTGCTTATTTTTCAAAAGCGCTCCCAATATACAAACGGCCGGTTCTCGCCGACCAAGCAGCATAAAAAAACACCGCTCACAAGGAGCGGTGTTTTTCATGGAGCTACTGGCCGGACTTGAACCGGCGACCTGCTGATTACGAATCAGCTGCTCTACCAACTGAGCCACAGTAGCATAAAATATGTGCTCAATTATTTTACCTAACTTTAGCTCTTGTGTCAAGACGTTTATAAGATTTTTCTTATATTATCTAAAATACCAGGAATAATGCGGCTTAAGCTCATGTTAGACAACAGCTGTTATATAGCATAAGCTGCGTG
>JABLTR010083959.1_pt1 | contig 92960 bp, 80 predicted proteins | sample 7160071 | NCBI WGS metagenome assembly JABLTR01 (sample SAMN14651230, study PRJNA627086) | human gut metagenome | isolation source: feces | host: Homo sapiens
CATTGCGATAAATCCTTTATTTTCAAGGCTTTTGGAGGATTTTATTAAAACACTGTAACCTCTGTTGAGAGGTCATAATTTACTGATATTCAAATTTGAATTTATTGGGCAAATATCATCCCAAAAGCAACCGCCAAGGATAAAGCTTTTTACCTTTTCGTCGGTTCTTGCTGTCGCTGCCGTTGGACAATTAAGGCGGCGCAAGCAAATATAAGGCTTGTGTCATCAGTTCATTATGTAATATTACACAATAGAGAGTGATAAGGCTTTGCACCATGCGTCTCTGCATAGGCAGTAAGTATATGAAAATGGTTTTTATTCATATATTCATATCCTCAAAAATAGTATTCTATCGCGTAAAAAAGGCAGGCAAGAAGCCAATTGCTTCTTGCCTGCCTTTTTTGCACCCATTATTGTAGTTGCCCTATTCCGATTTGCTGCTGTTGCTATTTTTTGAGTAGCTACCTTTGAATCTGATTTTTTATTGTTTATTGCTGCATACTGAACTTCTGCTTTGTAGAGTTGATTTTATTCTGGTCCGCCTGTTCGGCCGGGTACCAGCCCTTTGCCGACATCTTGCTGTAAATTGTATCCTGCATGCAAAGCGATTCGTTCAGTGCGGAATTAAACGCCTGATGAACATTCTGTGTTGATGATTCTATTGTGCCGTGCATATATAAATCACACACGCCTTTCTCCAAAAGGAGAATGTTTTCCATTAAATTTTTATCATCCATTATATTTTTCTCCTTTCATTTTAAAGCAAGCCGTAAAAGCTCTGAAAAATCTGCTGATGCTTCTGCGCCATCTGCTCTATGCAGGCCTTAAGCTCGCCGTCCTGAATCTGATTTGCCGTTTCTCTGCACTGCTTTTGAAAATACTGCTCATGTCCGAGCGCATCTTCAACGTATAAAAGTTCTTTTGTCGTCATGTTTTTGCCTCCTACATTTTATTTAATTATATTTTGTTGTATTCGCGCCATAATATACATTTAATTTTTATTTAGGGTTTACTTAGCGTAATATATAATCTTGAAATCTTTAAAATGCATGCGCAGCTTTGAAAAAATTTGAATATACTGTATTGACAGGTCAGAAAAAGCGAGATATAATAATAAAAAATAAATATATAAACCGTTGAAGCGAAGATAAAAATAGCCATGCTCCTACAGAGAGCCCGCGTTGCTGAGAGTCGGGTGGAAAACAAACTATTAAATGGGTCGCTGAGGGCGCAGTCAAAGGCTTAAGCCGAGTATTCTGCGACGTTGGGCATACGTCAGTTGCCGGGGATATGTTGGTATCCTGCTAAGCGTGTGGTTTAAGCCGCAAATCAAGGTGGCACCGCGGATAATTTGTTTATTCGTCCTTGACAGAAAAATTTCTGTCAAGGACTTTTTTGTTTGGAGGTTAATTTATGCTGCCCAGTATTTCTGATGTCAAAAAGGCCGCTAAATCAGGCGAATATACTACCATGCCGATATATGATGAGCTACTCTCCGATATTAAAACCCCTGTGGAGGTAATGAAAATTCTGCTTAATGTGTCGGACCACTGTTTTATGCTGGAAAGCGTATCGGACAGTGAGAACTGGGGACGCTACACTTTTTTGGGATTTGCGCCCAAGCTTGAGATTACCTGCTCCGACGGTTTAATGAAAATAAACGGCTCAGAGTTTTGTACCGATAATCCCGGTGAGTATATACGAAAAATCCTGTCTGAGTATAAAAGTCCGACTGTTAAGACTCTGCCCTCTTTTACCGGCGGGCTGGTGGGGTATTTTTCATACGACTATCTAAAGTACTCCGAGCCGTCGCTGAGTCTCGACGCCAAGGACAGCGAGGGTTTTAAGGACGTTGACTTAATGCTGTTTGACAAGGTCATTGCTTTCGATAATTTCCGACAAAAAATAATATTAATAGTAAACATATCGCTCGATGATATTGAAAACGAATATAAACGTGCAGAAATTCAGCTAAAGCAGTTAAAAGAGCTTATTTTAACAGGCAAGCCAAAGGAAAACTTATCCGGCAAAATGACAACCGATATAAAGCCTATGTTTTCGCGCGAGGAATACTGTAAAATGGTTGAAAAGGCAAAGTGTCACATATTTGAAGGCGATATCTTCCAAATAGTGCTTTCTAACCGGCTGGAGGCCGGATTTGAAGGCAGTCTGTTTAATACCTACCGCATATTGCGTACTCTCAACCCGTCGCCATATATGTTCTATTTTTCCGGCTCGGACATGGAGGTGGCCGGCGCTTCTCCCGAAACGCTTGTTAAGCTTGAGGGCGGTATATTGCATACATTCCCGCTGGCGGGGACGCGCCCGAGAGGAAAAACGGCAGAAGAAGATGCCGAGCTTGAAAAGCAGCTGCTCAGCGATGAAAAGGAGCTTGCCGAGCATAACATGCTTGTGGACCTTGGCCGCAACGATATAGGCAAAATAAGCAAGTTCGGCAGTGTAAGCTTGGAAAAATATCACTGTATTCAGCGATATTCTCACGTTATGCATATAGGCTCGACGGTACGCGGAGAGATACGCGATGGTAATGATGCGCTGGACGCCATAGACGCCATACTTCCCGCCGGAACTTTATCAGGCGCGCCAAAGCTTAGAGCATGCCAGCTTATAAACGATTTGGAAAACAACAAACGCGGAATATACGGCGGCGCTATAGGATATATAGATTTCACCGGCAATCTTGACACCTGCATTGCCATACGCATTGCATATAAAAAGAACGGCAAAGTATTCGTGCGCAGCGGCGCCGGCATTGTCGCCGACTCTGTGCCAGAGACGGAATATCAGGAGTGCCTTAATAAAGCCGCTGCCGTTGTAAACGCCCTTAAGCTGGCAGAAAGGATTCAGCCATGATTTTGCTTATAGATAACTATGACAGTTTTTCCTACAATCTTTATCAGCTCATAGGCGAGTTAAATTCCGACATTAATGTAATAAGAAACGACGCGATGACGGTTGATGAAATAAAATTGCTTAAACCTGCCGCAATAATTATATCTCCCGGACCGGGGCGACCGGAAAATGCCGGCATATGCATCGAGCTTATAAAGCGCTGCGAAGCTTTTGCTCCGATTTTAGGCGTATGCCTGGGGCATCAGGCCATATGCGCGGCATACGGCGGCCATATTACCTATGCAAAGCATCTTATGCACGGCAAACAGTCGAATATAAAAGTGGACACCTCTTGCCCGATTTTTAAAGGATGTTCCGATACAATACCCGTTGCGAGATACCACTCGCTTGCCGCAGATGCTTCTTCCCTGCCCTGCTGTCTTGAGATTACGGCTGCAACCGATGACGGAGAGATAATGTCGGTAAAGCATAAAAAATATGATATTTACGGCGTACAGTTTCACCCTGAGTCAATTATGACACCGGACGGCAAAACCATTCTCAAAAATTTTTTGAGTCTTACCAAAAAATAATCTGCGCATAAATCTAAGCCGAAGCATCAAATACGGACATAAGGGCTGACGCATGTGATTTGACAAATATATTTGCACTTAATTTATCTTTAGTTCTATCTTATCGGTACGGTAAGCAGCTAAATATAAAAATAGACGCTTCTTCCACACAGCGCAGGATATAAAAATTCAGCAAGATAATCGCAACCCGTTTATTGTGTTTATTCAATCAATACTATAGTTATATAAATTATGCACTAAACGGATAAAACACATATATCCACTAGGAATTTTTATAGTCGAAGATTATCTTTTAGATTACTATCATCAAGTTAACTGCATTATGCATATTTAGTAAAGCATTTTATTAGGAGGAATTTTCTATGATTAAAGAAGCCATTGTAAAGCTCGTAAACAAAGGCGACCTTACATATGATGAGGCGTACAGCGTCATGAACGAGGTAATGAGCGGAGAGACCAGCCAGACTCAGAATGCGGCGTTCTTGGCAGCGCTCTCGACAAAGAACACTAAATCCGAAACAATTGACGAAATATCCGGCTGTGCCGCCGCCATGCGAAGCCACGCGCTGAGGGTTGACTATAGCGGCGATGTGCTGGAAATAGTCGGCACCGGCGGCGACGGCTCGCACAGCTTTAATATTTCCACCACTGCCGCTTTTGTGCTGGCGGCCGCAGGAGTAAAGGTGGCAAAGCACGGCAACCGCGCCGCCTCTTCAAGCTGCGGCGCCGCCGACTGTTTGGAGGCGCTCGGTATAAATATCGACCTTTCACCTGATAAATGCGTCAAACTGCTGGACAGAGTAGGTATTTGCTTTATGTTCGCGCAGAAATATCATTCGTCAATGAAATATGTCGGAGCTATTCGCAAAGAGCTTGGCTTTCGCACAGTATTTAATATATTAGGACCGCTTACCAATCCCGCGCACCCGACAATGCAGCTTTTGGGCGTATACGACGAGTCACTGCTGCAGCCGCTGGCGCAGGTTTTGTCAGGACTGGGTGTAAAGCGCGGCATGGTGGTTTTCGGTCAGGACAAGGTAGATGAAATTTCTATAAGCGCGCCGACCTCAGTCTGCGAATTTGACAACGGCTGGTATAAAACTTATACTATAACACCGGAGGAGTTTGGGCTTAAAAGGGCTCAAAAGAGCGATGTCGCAGGCGGCTCGGCGGAGGAAAACGCCAAAATTACTTTGGACATCCTAAACGGCGCGGCAGGGCCAAAGCGCGATATCGTGCTCCTTAACGCCGCGGCAGGTCTGTATATTGCAAAAAAGGCAGACACGTTAAGAGACGGCGTAAAGCTTGCCGATGAGCTTATCTCATCCGGTGCGGCGCTTAAAAAGTGTGAAGAATTCAGAAAAGAGTCGGTAATATAATGAACAACATACTTGAAACTATAGCTGCCTATGCAGAAAAGCGGGTAGCGGCGGCAAAGGCTGCGGTTCCGCTTGGAGAGATAAAATCCGCCGCTCTGCAATTTGGGCGAAGCACAAAATTCCCGTTTGAAGCGGCGCTGAAATCTGACGATATCGCTTTTATATGCGAATGCAAAAAGGCGTCGCCTTCCAAAGGAATAATCGCAGAAAATTTTCCCTATCTTCAGATAGCAAAGGAATATGAAGCGGCGGGAGCTGCGGCCGTGTCTGTGCTGACCGAGCCGCGGTGGTTTTTAGGAAACAACATTTATTTGGAGGAGATTGCCGCCGCCGTTTCAATTCCCTGCCTGAGAAAAGATTTTGTTGTAGACGAGTACATGATTTATGAGGCAAAGCTGCTCGGCGCCGACGCTGTGCTGCTGATATGCGCCATACTGAGCGCGGACGACCTCAGGCGGTATATTGATATATGCGATAGCCTCGGCCTTTCCGCTCTGGTGGAAGCGCACGACGAGGTGGAGATATCACAGGCTCTTGGTGCCGGCGCAAGAATTATCGGCGTTAACAACCGCAATCTTAAAGATTTTACTGTAGATATTGAAAACAGCCGGCGGCTTCGCAGACTGGTGCCGCGTGACATAATTTTCATAGCCGAGAGCGGCATTAAATCGGCAGAAGATGTTGAAGCGCTGAGAAGCGCGGATGTAAACGCCGTTTTAATAGGCGAGACGCTGATGACGGCTCCTGATAAAAAATCTATACTCGACGGCTTGAGAGGCAATATATGACAAAGATAAAAATCTGTGGGCTTTCAAGGCTGTGCGATATTGATTATGTAAATACGACAATGCCGGATTACATTGGTTTTGTTTTTGCACCGCACAGCAAAAGATACGTTTCTCCATCTCAGGCGTCGCAGCTTAAGGCAAGGCTTAGCCCATGCATAAAAGCCGCCGGCGTTTTTGTCGGTGAAGAGGCCGAAAATATATTGGACATCGCCGGTCGCGGCATAATCGACATTATCCAGCTGCACGGCAGTGAGGATGATCACTATATTTCAAAGCTTAAGGCAGTATCGGATGTGCCGATTATAAAAGCTTTCAGCATAAAATCCAAAAAAGATATTCAAACAGCCGTCTTATCTTCCGCCGACTATATTTTGCTCGATAATGGCGCAGGTGGCACGGGTGACGTCTTTGACTGGTCGCTTATTTCTGAAATATCCCGGCCCTACTTTTTAGCCGGAGGGCTAACCCCCAACAATGTCGAGCAGGCGGTTTATAAAAATCATCCCTTTGCAGTAGATGCAAGCTCCGGCGTAGAGACGGACGGAGTTAAAGACTTTAACAAAATTAAAGCGTTTATCGATACGGTAAGAAAATCAAATATCTGAGATAAATACATTTAATTTCAAATCTGTTATTTATTATGTAAACCAACTTTGCAGAGCAACCTCAGCCGAGTTAAGGGCTGTAAAACAACATTAGCTGTATAATTATTTTCTCAGCAGCTTTATCTGAGCTATAGGAAATATTTATAAATAAAAGCGCCGCACCTAACCGGCGGCAAAATATTAAAACATATTAAGCAAACAGAAAATCACACAGGAGGCTTTTAAATGATAAAATCTAAAGGAAGGTTTGGCGTACACGGCGGACAGTATATACCCGAAACGCTTATGAATGCGGTAATTGAGCTGGAAAGCGCCTATAACTTTTATAAAAACGACCCTGCCTTTAACAAAGAGCTTGAGACCTTATTCAACGAATACGCAGGCCGTCCCAGTCTGCTTTACTATGCTGAAAAAATGACTAAGGACCTGGGCGGCGCCAAAATTTATCTCAAGCGTGAGGATTTAAACCACACCGGCGCCCACAAGATAAACAATGTGCTGGGTCAGGCACTTCTTGCCAAAAAAATGGGTAAAACACGCCTGATAGCTGAAACGGGCGCCGGTCAGCACGGTGTGGCGACGGCAACAGCGGCGGCGCTCATGGGCATGGAATGCGTGGTTTTTATGGGCGAGGAGGACACCAAGCGTCAGGCTTTAAACGTGTATAAGATGCGGCTGCTCGGCGCCGAGGTAGTGCCGGTAAAAAGCGGTACCGCCACTCTTAAAGATGCTGTAAGCGAGGCCATGCGCGAATGGACCAGCCGAATAAGCGACACCCATTACTGCCTCGGCTCGGTAATGGGTCCGCACCCCTTTCCGACAATCGTGCGCGACTTTCAAGCGGTGATATCCAAAGAAATAAAGCAGCAGATACTTAAAAAAGAAGGCCGTCTGCCGGACGCCGTTTTGGCCTGTGTAGGCGGCGGCTCCAACGCCATAGGCAGCTTTTATCATTTTATTGATGATAAGGAAGTGCGGCTGATAGGCTGTGAGGCGGCCGGACACGGTATAGACACATTTGAAACGGCTGCAACCATCAACACCGGCCGGCTGGGCATTTTTCACGGCATGAAATCATATTTCTGTCAGGATAAATATGGTCAGATAGCGCCGGTATATTCCATATCGGCCGGGCTTGACTATCCTGGCGTAGGGCCGGAGCACGCCTATCTGCACGACATAGGCCGCGCGGAATATGTAGCCATAACCGACGATGAAGCGGTAAACGCTTTTGAGTATTTATCTAAAACAGAGGGCATAATACCGGCCATAGAGTCGGCGCATGCTTTGGCTTATGCCATGAAAATGTCTCCGCAGATGGACAAAGAAAAAATAATAGTCGTCACCCTTTCGGGGCGCGGCGATAAGGACTGTGCGGCAATCGCCCGTTACAGAGGGGAGGATATATATGAGTAATATTGCAAAGGCTTTTGAAAATGGAAAGGCTTTCATACCGTTTATCACCTGTGGCGACCCCGACCTTGAGACGACGGCTGAAATAGTAAAGGCTATGAGCGCAAACGGCGCCGACCTGATTGAGCTGGGTATTCCCTTCTCCGACCCGACAGCTGAGGGGCCCGTTATTCAGGAAGCGAATATCCGCGCTCTTGCCGGCGGCGTTACGACAGACAAAATATTTGAATTTGTGCGAAAGCTCCGCAATGAGGTAAAAACTCCCATGGTATTCATGACATATGCCAATGTGGTTTTTTCTTACGGCTCGGAAAAGTTTATATCCACCTGCGCTGATATAGGAATAGACGGGCTTATATTGCCGGACGTGCCTCTTGAAGAGAGGAGCGAATTTGCGCCGATATGCAAAAAGTATGGTATAGACCTTATCCCGCTTGTGGCGCCGACGTCGGAGAACCGAATTGCAAATATAGCTAAAGAGTCCGACGGCTTTACATATGTGGTATCCTCCTTGGGGGTTACCGGCGTGCGAGCAGAAATAACAACCGATATTGGAGCCATGGTTCATATTATACGCGAAAACACAAAAAAGCCATGCGCTGTAGGCTTTGGCATATCAACCCCGCAGCAGGCGCGCGACATGGCGCAGTATGCCGACGGAGTGATTGTAGGCAGCGCCATTATAAAACTTGCTGCTCAGTTTGGCAAAGACGCCGCAAAGCCTATAGGCGAGTATGTAAAATCAATGAAGCAGGCTATTGCGGACCTGTGATTTACAGCGTTGAGTTAAGAAGTATTTCCAGCTCCGACTTATATATGCAGGGCCTTTAGCCTTAGGACAAGTGGCTGGGATATCGTTTATTTTGTAATAAAAGTTAAGCTGGCAAGTTAATCGGTGATTTGTACGACTTCTCTCCCTATACAGCTTGCCTCCGGTTTATTTTTAAGCGGCGGAAAATACATTTACGTGTTTCCCATGCTATGTAAATGACTTGGTATCTCTTCCGGCGGTCCGGCATAATATTTACCATTTTACGTCGGCTTTTTCAAAATCATGTATGCTGGCTCTTTTACTCTACCCGATGTATGGTTTATATCCTACAAAAAATAGGTATTTATTTAATCTGGCATTGAATACAATGTCAGATTATTTTATGTAAACTTCATTTTGCTTTGTATGCTCTTATATTTCCTGTAATATATTAAAGTTAATCGTTATATGAAATCTGCAAAATATGTACATTCCTTTATCTGATATGGTATAATAGTTTAAAAGGGTCAAAAGCACGGATAATATTATTATGTTAATTTATTTCAAGAGGGTGAGAAAATGGACGACAAAAAAATTTATCATGTATGCCGGCAGATAATCGATAAATTCTCTCCAGAGAAAATAATACTTTTCAGCTGCAAAAACTCCCCCAGCGGACTGCTTTCATCATTTAAGCTGTGTATTATAGTCGACGGCGGAGACGCCGATATGATTGAACACGATATATATATGGAAATAGACTGTGATGTCCCGTTTGATGCGCTGGTCTACGACAAATACGATTTTGATAAAATAAGCCTTCGCAGCGGCAGCTTTGCACAGCGCATTGTATCTGAAGGGAGCGTGCTGTATGAGAAGCAGAAATAATAATACCGACGACAGCCGATACTATTTTGACTGGCTGGAATTTGCCGCTGCAGATTTGCTTGCTGCAAAAGTTCTATGTGAAAACGGAAGCTGCAATGCGCTTTCTGCTTTTCACTGCCAGCAGGCGATTGAAAAAGCGCTTAAGGGTTATACGCTGTATAAAACCGGCCGTTTGGTTGATGGGCATAATCTTCCATGGCTGTGCCGAAATGCAGCGCGCTGCAACAGCGCATTTGAAGAATGGCTCGACGAAGCAGCCGCTATGGCCAGACTGTACATTGAAACAAGATACCCGTCTGACAAACAGCTTGCAATATCAGACGAACGCCTGAATAGTATTTTGAATATGGCGGATGATATGTACAATTTTATATGTGAAAATGTATATGGCGCAGACAAAATGGTTCAGGACTGATGCCATTTTTGCGCTGCTTTTTAGCTGCACACTTCCGCTCAGCTCTGAGTATAGGGCCTGTGCCGTCTGCGTCTGTGCTCTATTGCCGGCATATTTAGATTATCATGCACCAACCTTTCACCAATCTCTTCGCATGCCGCCGACAGCGTATATATTACATTGACGTTTTTAATTTACAGTCAAAGACTGTTTATGATTGGCAAGGCAGCGACAGTTACAATTTACAGGCCATTTGTACATTTCATCCAAAGTGTAAAAGTATTTATTATTTCTTAATTAAAGTATTTATTATTTCTTAATTACGGATATATAGAATGAATATCGCCGCCGGACGGTAGCCGGCAAGATACATATGTTTTGTGGTTAAGCTGCCGTGTGTCGGATAGAATATGGTTTTCAGCATCTTTTCCGCGAGTGCTGCGTTAAAATTTTTGCCTTGCCCGCGGAAAACCCTCTCGCTTAAAACTGCTTAGCACCAAAAACATGGGCGAAAAAGTGAAAAGACTTCGCGGCGGCACATTTTAGGCATATCGACTTTATCTCCCGGCAGCTTAATCAATCCCGCAACGAAATTCACCGGAAAAATATCGTTGTAATTTACAGGACACAGCGATGCTGAGGAAAAGTGGATAGCAGCGCCATATAATGCATCATTTACCAAGGATAAAATAATAAAGCCGACGTATTTTCAGGAGAAATATTTTAAATGGGAAATTATAATGTAATATCAGCTTAAAACCAGCTATGGAGATTGAAAAGCTGTATTTATTCTAATGTTCAGCCAAGCAAGCATATGCTTACTTTGGTTTATCATTAATAATATGATGTAAATCTGCATTAAAGGTCAGCGTAATTTGTGCCATTATACAAAAAGGCGGCGCGCCTCTTGACAAAATGTAAGCTTTGGAATATCATAATAATAATTATTTTAGCATATCTATAGGCGTTGATAGGAATAGTAGCTGGCCGCGGATGTGGAAGAGAGCTGCCGTTTGGTGTAAGGCAGCCGTCAGCTCCAGTGAATCTCACCCTTGAGCCTCCGGCTAAGGCTTCGGCTTAGGTTCGGACGTTTGCCCCACGTTACAAGGGCGGGCGCTTTTAGGCGCTTTGAGCGGCCTTTTCAGGCAATAGGAGTGGTACCGCGGTGGTTTTCGCCCTCGTCTCCAAATTTAGGAGATGAAGGCTTTTTTTATACTATATAATCTTTGCATTTTTGTATTATGTAAATCTGTTCTTAAGATTTGCTGCTTATATACACATTCTGCTGTTTATCATCTTTTGGGCGGGTGTAAAACATCTCGCTGCATATGCGGCGTATAAATGCAAAATTGCCGCTAAGACGTGTAAAAACATACATTTTAACAGTACAGGAGCGTAATTTTATGAAGCTGAATGGTTCGGAAATAATAATGGAATGTCTGCTTGAGCAGGGCATCGACACGGTGTTCGGATACCCAGGCGGTGCGGTTCTTAACATATATGATGCGCTGTATAAATATTCCGACAAAATACGTCATATTCTTACGGCGCATGAGCAGGGCGCGGCCCACGCCGCCGACGGATACGCACGTGCGACGGGCAGGCCGTCGGTAGTTATTGCTACCTCCGGCCCGGGGGCTACTAATCTTGTCACCGGACTGGCTACGGCGTACATGGATTCAGTGCCGGTTATCGCCATTACCGGAAACGTAGCAACCGATTTGCTGGGACGCGACTCGTTTCAGGAGATAGATATTACCGGCATCACCATGCCGATAACAAAGCACAACTATATTGTTAAAGATATAAATCTATTAGCGGATACTATAAGGTCGGCTTTTAAAATAGCCACTACCGGACGCAAGGGTCCAGTGCTTATCGACATACCTAAAGATATATCTGCTCAGGTATGCGAATACACATATAAAAAGCCGGAAGCTGCGCCGGACGCTTATGACGGAGACGGTGTAGACGACAATGCTGTAAAAGAAATCGCGCAGATGATATTAAAAGCCAATCGCCCGATGATATATGCCGGCGGCGGCGTTATTTCGTCCGGCGCGTGCGATGAGCTGAAAACGCTCGCCGAAACAAACAGCATACCCGTGTCGCAGTCGATTATGGGTCTTTCCTGCTTCCCCGCCTCCAGCCCGCTTAATATGGGAATGATAGGCATGCACGGCTCCATTGCTTCAAACAAAGCGTCGGTGGAGTGCGATTTAATGATAGTGGCGGGCGCCCGCTTTTCTGACCGCGTCGCCGGCGACAGGACGCGCTTTGCTTCAAACGCAAAGCTTGTCCACATCGACATTGACGAAGCGGAGTTTAATAAAAACGTCTCCTGCGATATGTATGTAAAGGGAGATATGAAAGAAGTATTACGTAAACTTAATTTGGCAATTCAGTCTGCTGACACCAAGCCGGTTTCGCATGAAGATTGGCTTAAACAAATATCAGAGTGGAAAGAGCTTGACAAGCTCACGCCTATAAAAATGCTGCAGGATAAAGATTATGTTAATCCGTATCTTGTTATAAAATCGCTGCACGACAATTGTCCCGACGCATATGTTGCAACGGACGTCGGCCAGCATCAGATGTGGACTACGCAGTATTTTAGCTTTGAAAAGCCGCGGCATCTTATAACGTCCGGCGGGCTTGGCACAATGGGCTTTGGGCTGGGCGCCGCAATAGGTACGCAGGTAGGGCAGCCAAACGGCCGCGTTGTTCTTGTTACATCGGACGGCAGCTTTCATATGAATATGAACGAGCTTACCACCGTTTCATCATATAATCTGCCTATTGTAATTGTTCTTATGAATAATCAGGTGCTCGGCATGGTGCGACAGTGGCAGAAAGCTTTTTACGACAACAGATTTTCCCAGACGTCTCCCGACCGACATACTAATTTTGAAAATCTGGCAAAGGCGTTTGGCATTAACTATATTAAAATTGCTAAAAACGACGATATAGACACAGCGGTAAAATCCGCCTTCGATATGAATGCACCCGTTCTGCTCGACTGCCGCATTTCTCCCGACGTCAACGTGCTGCCGATGATACCGCCGGGAAAATCGGCTGAAGATATTATGCTTGAAATGTAGATACATCCGTCGCTGTAAATTGCAGCACGCGCGAAAAAATTGCATAACAGCATTGCAGGGTATTCAAGATTTTTGATTATCCATAGACTTTTGGCAGCATAGGCATTATGTGTATAATGTCTGAAGTTTAGAGGGATATGCTCATACGGCTATGGATGCTTAAGCTTAGCGGCTGCTGAATAAATTTATCGGCAGCGTAAGAATTAATTTAAAATGTAATTAGCAAAGCGCCGATGACGACGCTTTGTTTTACAAATAATGAAAGGAAGATTTAACATGGCTATGACAATGACACAAAAAATACTGGCGGCGCACGCCGGACTAAAAGAAGTCAAGGCCGGGCAGCTTATTGAAGCCGAGCTGGACATGGTTTTGGGCAATGATATAACCTCTCCGATAGCTATAGGCGAATTTGAAAAATGCGGCGCCGGCTGTGTGTTTAATGAGGAGCGTGTGGCACTGGTAATGGACCACTTTACTCCTAATAAAGACATAAAAGCGGCGCAGCAGTGCAAGCGTGTAAGAGAATTTGCAAATAATCAGAACATAAAGCACTTTTACGATGTCGGGCAGATGGGCATAGAGCATGCGCTGCTGCCTGAACAGGGCATTGTAGGCCCCGGCGACTGCATAATCGGCGCCGACTCTCATACCTGTACATACGGCGCTTTAGGCGCTTTCTCCACCGGTGTGGGCTCCACCGACATGGCGGTCGGAATGGCCACCGGCAAGGCTTGGTTTAAGGTCCCCGCCGCTATTAAGGTTGAGCTTATCGGCAAGCCTCAGGGCTGGGTCAGCGGCAAGGACGTCATACTTCACCTTATCGGCATGATAGGAGTTAACGGCGCACTGTATAAATCGCTTGAGTTTTGCGGCGAGGGTGTTAAAAATCTCTCTATGGACGACCGCCTTTGCATATCGAACATGGCGATTGAGGCGGGCGCCAAGAACGGAATATTCCCCGTCGACGACATAACGCTCGAATATGTAAAGGGACGCTTTACGCGTGAAATCAAAATCTACTCCGCCGACAGCGACGCCGAATATGAGCGCACCATTACAATAGATTTATCGTCGCTGCGTCCCACCGTCGCTTTCCCGCATCTGCCGGAGAATGCGCACACCATAGACGAATGCGACGATATAAAAATCGACCAGGTGGTAATAGGCTCCTGCACAAACGGCCGGCTGGAGGATTTGCGTGTTGCCGCTAAAATATTAAATGGTAAAAAGGTCGCCAAAAACGTGCGCTGCATCGTAATACCATCTACGCAGCAGATATATCTGGACGCTCTTAAAGAAAGTCTGCTTCAGATATTTATAGAGAGCGGAGCCATAGTCAGCACGCCTACCTGCGGTCCGTGCCTCGGCGGACACATGGGCATACTGGCCGAAAACGAGCGCGCCGTGTCCACCACCAACCGCAACTTTGTCGGCCGCATGGGCCACATAACGTCGGAGATTTATCTCGCCAGCCCGGCGGTTGCCGCCGCCAGCGCCGTTGCCGGATATATCGCCGACCCGGACAAAATATAGATTTGGAGGTTTATTATGAAAGTACAGGGTTTAGTTCATAAATACGGCTCTCACGTTGACACCGACGTCATAATTCCCGCAAGGTATCTTAACACGTCGGATGAAAAGGAGCTTGCCTCCCACTGCATGGAGGATATTGACAAGGATTTTGTTAAAACGGTAAAGAGCGGCGATATAATAGTAGCCGATGAGAATTTTGGTTGCGGTTCGTCTAGGGAGCACGCTCCTATCGCTATAAAGGCGTCCGGCATTTCCTGCGTTATAGCCGCCAGCTTTGCGAGAATATTTTACCGCAACTCCATAAACATCGGTCTGCCTATACTCGAGTGCCCCGCTGCCAGCGCTGATATTAAAAACGGCGACGAGGTCAGCGTGGATTTTGACTCCGGCGTAATAACCAATGTTACAACCGGCAAAGAGTATAAGGCGGAGCCTTTCCCGGAATTTATACAGAATATAATAAAAAAAGGCGGTCTGCTTAAAGCCGCCGTTAAGCCTCAGCTTATATTAAAACTTGATAATGAATTTATCAGCATGACCGATACTTTCGGCAAAGAGGTTGCACGCATAGATTTCCCGTCTATTCCCGGCGGCGTTGTGGATATCAGACGCACATTTGTAGATGAATCAATGCGCGGCAAGGGCATAGCGGCGCGGCTTATGAAGACGGTGGCGGATAAGGTCCGCAAGGAGGGCAAAAAAGTCCGTCCGTCATGCTCATATGCCGTTAAATGGTTTGGCGAGCATAAAGATTACAATGATATTTTAGAATAAACTGAAATATAATTTAATATAATGTAATAAGCCATGTAAAACATGGCTTATTTATTTTATTGTTAATTAATATGCATATGCAAACCACAATTTATAAATTTAAATAATTGCGTCATTTTTTCATATAATGTAAAGTGAAATATTTACTTTTGCTTGACATAACCGCGTTTTACTATTTACAATACTATTGTAGAATAAAGTTGAAAAAGCATAAAATTTAATATGTATGTTTGAGAGGATAAAAAAATGAAATATGCAGCAGTAGATATGGGCTCAAACAGTATGCGGCTTTCGGTATATGACGCGCAGGAAAGCGGCGATTTTGACCTTATATTTTCTGAAAAAAGAATGGCTGGTCTTGCAAACTATATAGAATACGGCTCTTTAAGCCGAAAAGGTATAGAGGTTGCATGTGAAATTCTGCAGAGCTTTCAGTGGATTTTGCGTCATTTCAATATAAATGATATGCACGTATTTGCCACCGCGTCTTTGAGAAACATTAAAAACACTGAAGAAGCGGTAAAGGATATATTTACTAAAACGGATATAAAGGTAGACGTAATATCCGGCGAGGAGGAAGCCGAACTCGGCTACTACGGTGCGATGGCCAGCTGCGATGAAAACTTGGGAGCAATGTTCGATATAGGCGGCGGCAGTACCGAAATAACATCTATAAAAAACGGTGAGATTGAATCTGCAGAAAGTGTAGGCATAGGCTCGCTTAATCTATTCAACAAATTTGTTTCAAAAATCTGGCCGGACAAGGCCGAAATGAAGCAAATTAAGGATTATATAGTTTCTGAGCTCAGTAATGTAAATATGCCGAACGAAAAGTCTGAATGCATAGGCGGTATAGGCGGTACCGCAAGAGCAGTGCTTAAAATATCCAATTTTTATTTCGACAGACCTGACAGTAATCGCTACATTTATCTTGACGAGCTCAAAGAAATAAGCGGCGTACTCACCGCCAGAAAGGGCAGCGCCCGCAAGCTTATTCTTAAAAACTGCCCCGACCGCGTTCATACTATACTCCCTGGAATCATAATAATGAATACGCTGTGCAAACGCATTTGCAGTGATAAAATATTTATAAGCAAATATGGAGTAAGAGAGGGATATTTGTGCCGCAGGCTGCTGAAGCATTCGACTTAAGTTATACACAGAACAGAGAATTAAGCTGGCTCAAATTCAATGCGCGCGTTTTGGATGAAGCGGCCGACCCTTCTGTGCCGCTTATGGAAAGGCTGCGTTTTATATCTATATTTACCAGCAATTTAGATGAATTTTTCATGGTACGGGTCGGCAGTCTTTTCGACCTCAATGTCATGCTACCTAATGAAATAGATAATAAAAGCGGCGATACTCCCAGAGAGCAGCTTGAGGAAATTTTCAGAGCGGTACGTCCGCTTATAAAGCATCGCGACGCAATTTATCAGGACGTCTGCTATGAGCTTGAAAAGCACGGCATTAAAAATATATCGGTAAACGAGCTTGCCGGCAAGGACAAGGAGTATGTAAGCAATTATTATAACGACAGAATACGCCCGCTTATTTCTCCGCAGATTATAGATGCCAACCATCCTTTCCCACACCTTAAGAATAAAGAGCTATATGCCGCGGCAATTCTTGAAGACGACGACCGTCATATGCTTGGTATTGTAGGCGTGCCGGAGCCCGTACCGCCTATTGTCGCCCTGCCCGAGCAGGAAGGAAGATTTGTGCGCACGGAAGATATTATTCTTCATAACATAAAAAAAATATTTAAAATTTATCATATTGCTGAAAAATGCATAATCTCTGTCACGCGTAACGCTGATATAAGTTATGACGACGACAAATTTGACGAGGATTATATAGATTTTCGCACACATATGGCAAAGCTGCTCAGGCAGAGAGAGCGGCTTGCTCCCGTTAGGCTCGAAATGCAGGGAGATGCTCCTATTCTTCGCACAATGCTTGAAGAGAAGCTTAAGCTTTCCCGCGGCCAGACATATATATGTTCCTGCCCGCTTAATCTTAAATACGTCTATAAAATTAAAAGCACCGACAAGTCATTATATTACGATTCGTATACTCCCATCTTTCCCGACTATTTATCTGAAAGCATGCCTATGTGGGAGCAGATAAAGCAAAGAGATGTATTGCTGTTTTATCCTTATCACTCTATGAAGCCGTTTTTAAAGCTGCTTAAAGAATCCGCAGCAGACCCTGATGTGGTATCTATACAGATAACCATATACCGCCTTGCGCGCAATTCCGCTGTTGTAAAGCACCTGTGCGCCGCAGCAGAAAACGGCAAGTCTGTCACTGTTATTGTGGAGCTTAGAGCGCGTTTTGATGAAAAGAATAATATTGAATGGGCGCAGGAATTAGAGCAATCCGGCTGCAATGTAATATACGGCATTGAGGATTATAAATGTCACTCAAAGATTTGCCTTATTACACGTCAGGAGAAAAACGGACATATTTCCTATATAACGCAGATAGGTACGGGAAACTACAACGAGAATACCGCTGCTCTTTATACCGACTTTTGCCTGTTTACCGCTGACAAAGCTATTGCATTAGACGCTGTGGATTTTTTCCACAATATGCTTATCGGCGGTCTGGAGGGAAGCTATAAAAAACTGTTGGTGGCTCCATCGTCTATGAAAAGCTCGCTTATGGAGCTTATTGACGATGAAATTGACAAAGGCAGCGACGGTCACATTATTATTAAGGTAAACTCAATTACTGAGCGCGACCTTATCGATAAATTGGCAGAGGCGTCGCAGCATGGAGTAAAAGTTGAACTTATAGTAAGGGGAATTTGCTGCATTGTACCGGGCATAGCTGATAAGACGGAAAATATTACGGTAATAAGCATAGTAGGCAGATTTCTTGAACATTCCCGCGTATATTGCTTTGGCGATGGAGATGACCGCAAAATCTATATTTCCTCCGCCGATGTAATGACGCGCAATCAGACAAGGCGCGTGGAAATAGCTTGTCCTGTTGAAAGCGAGGAAATTCACAATTGGCTCTCATCTTATCTTGATATATTGCTGAAAGACAATGTAAAAGCAAGATTTCTGCTTCCGAGCGGCGACTACATAAATATTGAGCCGGGTAATACCGCTCCAATGTCGTCGCAGCAATATTTTATGGAGAATCCGCCTGAATTTCAGCCGACAATAGTTTATCGCAGCCGTTTTGTAAATTTCTTCAGGAAAATTTTCAAACGCAGCAAGTAAAAATTTTATCCGTCTGTAATATACAGGCGGATTTTTTGCTTATAATTGCCGCGACGCTGAAACGGTGGGTTTAACTGCCAGATTTAAACTTTTTAAGTTTTAGGTATATTAAATTGCTGTGTAAATGTGTTTTATTTCAATTTCATTGTCCGTAAAAAGTTGAAAAAATTTATATAGTTATTGACAATTAACAAAAAACTGTTATAATAGCTGTTATAAAATATTAAAATTAAATAAGAAAAAGGTGATAGTCATGGCAATGCTGGCACTAAAGCCCCCTATGGGATGGAACGCGTGGAATTATTTTGGCCCGGGTGAAATCTGTGAGCAGGTGATAAAAGAAACAGCGGATGCAATGGTAGATGAGGGCTTTTTAGAAGCAGGCTACAATATATTGTCGATAGACGACAGGTGGATGTCGAAAGAGCGGGACGCCGACGGCAATCTTCAGGCCGACCCTGAAAGATTTCCCAGCGGAATGAAAGCCATCGGCGATTATATTCACTCAAAAGGGCTCAAATACGGACTATATGAAGGGGCCGGAGTGCTTACATATGCCGGTCAGGCCGGAAGTTTTGGCTATGAACGTCAGGATGCGAAAAAATTTGCTGAATGGGGCGTAGACCTTTTAAAATATGATTTTGGATATACAACGCCGGGCGCTAATGAAATAAATCTATTCCGCCGCATGGGGCAGGCGCTGCGCGAAAGCGGCAGAGATATTATATTTTCCGCTTGCCTTGGCCGACGTGAGGTCGCCGAGTGGATGAAGAGCTGCGGTGCAAACATGTGGCGGCTGTGCGGAGACATTACTGACAACTGGGATTCTATAATGAAAGTTATAGACAACGCAGTAGGTCTTGAACCTTATGCAGCAAAGGGTGCGTGGAACGACCCTGACATGATGGTTGTTGGGCTTAACGGTCAGGGCTATGTCGGTCAAATAGGCGGCGGAAAGGGCTGCACTGTAAATGAATATGAGGCACATTTTGCCGTTTGGTGTATGCTATGTGCTCCGCTTATTATGGGACACGACGTAAGAAATACTACTCCTGAAATAAAGAAAATACTCCTTAACAAAGAGCTTATTGAAATTAACCAGGACGATTTAGGCGTCGTAGCTTATAGAATGCCGCATGTTTCATATCTAAGCGATAAGGACTTTATTCTCGCTAAGCCGCTTGCAAATGGTGATATCGCTTTTTGCCTGCTTAATCCGCGAGAGACAGCAAGGAACATGATTTTGGCGTGGGACTTCTGCGGTTGGGAGGTTACCGATACTGTTAGAATGAGAGACGTACTGCTGCATGAGGATATGGGCGAATTTAAAAACGGTCTGGCGTACAGAGTAGAACCTCATTCTGCTAAGGTGTTCAGAGCTACAAGAGTATAGATTATTTTTACCGCTTTATGCTGAGTGCTGATTTATAACGGTAAAAACATCTTTTTCAATATCAATATGCAACTCAAATTAATCGTTTTATAATGAAAACGGTACAGAAACATCTCTGTACCGTTTTTTATTTATCTTTTGACTACCGCCATTTATTTGCGCAGGCGGCGGAAAACACACACACGATATATTTTCAAAAATTTTGCATATGCAAAGCAAAAGCATGCATAAAAATCCCGCAATTTTCACCAATGAAGACTGAAGCCTTTCTGTTTAACCAGTTCACCTGTATAGCAGGTAATGCAATGTTTTTGTTCAATATTCGTTGGCAGCCAATTTGCTGCCGTGCTCTTTTCAGTCGATACAATCCGTTAATAAATAAACTGCCTAAGTTAGTTATTAACTTTAAGCAATATATTATTTTCATCTGATATTTTACAGTAGTCCAGATATTACAACACGCAATGCGGAAAGCAGCGCCGTCATAATGTGTCCGCTTGCCCAACGAGTGATATTACGGCATCTGTCTTAGCCAATATCAGAAAATATATCTGCTAAAACTTATGACCTATACCGTTTTAAACCGTATTGGATAAAATATTACATAATTGTGTGCGCTCATGTAAAGCACAGCGTCTGGACACTGTATCAAATTAATTATGAGCGCATTCATGCTCGCCGCAGCCGTGATTTTTGCATACTTCGCCGCTGTCATGACAACTGTGATGCTCGCCGCTTTCTTTAGCATGATGACTGCAATTGGCATCCGATTCTTGTACAAGCACGCCGCTGAGATAGACGCTTACGGCCGTATCAGCATCGCCGGTTATACCTGCATACAGCTCAATCCCCGCTTCATCCAGCGCGCGCTTGGCGCCGCCGCCTATACCGCCGCATATCAGGATATCTACTCCCAAATTTTTTAAAAATCCTGCCAGAGCGCCATGCCCGCTGCCTTCTGTATTTACTATCTTCGAGGACTTTACCTCGCCGTTGTCCGCTTCGTATATTTTAAACTGCTCGGTATGCCCAAAATGCTGAAAAATTTCGCCGTTTTCATATGTGCATGCTATCTTAATCATATTAAACACCGCTTTCTATATTCTTGAAAAGTTCGTTAAGCCAGTCGCCTTCAAACTGCTCTATAGCTCCACTGTCGCAGAGCGATGCAAGCCTTGGCTCTATCGGCAGCTTTGCCACCGTTTTTATGGCATGCTTTTCTGCAATTTCTGTTACGTGGCTTTCGCCAAAAATATTGTGCCGGCTGCCACAGTCAGGACATAAAAAGTAGCTCATATTCTCTACCAACCCAATTATTGGAATATTCATCATATAAGCCATTCTGACGGCCTTCTCCACCACCATTGCCACTAACTCCTGCGGTGATGCAACCACTACTATTCCATCAACCGGTATTGACTGAAACACCGTCAGCGGAACGTCGCCGGTCCCGGGAGGCATATCCACAAACATATAGTCTATGTCTCCCCATATTACATCCGTCCAGAACTGCTTTACTGCCGATGCAATAATCGGGCCGCGCCATATGACCGGGTCGGTTTCATCCTCCGTCAGCAAATTGAGCGACATTACCTTTATACCCGTCTTGCTGCTGACCGGATACATCCCTATATCACTAGCCTGTGCCCTGCTGTGTATTCCAAACGCTTTCGGTATTGACGGACCCGTAATATCCGCATCCAAAACAGCCGCTGATTTGCCGCTGCGCTGTGCAAGCACCGCAAGCATAGACGTTACAAGAGACTTGCCTACTCCGCCCTTGCCGCTCACAATACCTATCACTTTTTTTATGCTGCTCAGCCTGTGCGGCTTTTCCTTTGCTATAACATGCTGCTGTGCAGTGCGCTCCTCGCAATCGGCGCTGCAGCTATTGCAATCATGACTGCATTCACTCATATTTTTCAGCTCCCCTGTCTTTTACATAAACCTATTTATAACCCTTTTATCATACTTCCCTTTTGCACTTATGTCAATCATGCTTTCATATTTACCTCAACCTAATGCCAAAGCTTAAGCATAATGGATGCCATCTCTAAAGTCGCACAAAAAATGATATAAATAACCATAATATGAAAATATTTACAAAATCGCGGAGCATATTGTAAATGCTTTTTATATTTCACAAGAATAACATTCATTTTACCTTTAGATCGGATACGCAGCGCAATGAGTATGACGGCAGCACATTATGAAGCTCGTAACGAAGCAAGAAGCGTTAATAAGAAATATACTTAACACAAGCGAGAAAGAAACTGCCGAATAAAAAGCTGCGTCCGGAAAGTGAACCCGCGTCCAGGATCAGTCTGGTCAGCTCTGAGAAATTTTGAAGCTGGAGGATTCGACTCTCTGGCAGAAGAAAAAGCAAAAAAAACACGCCGCACGCTATCACGCACGACGTTCTTTTTGTAAGAGGCACATGAAAAAGATGTTTTTTCGGTTTTGGCTGATGGAGTTGAACTCTCACGCATAACAGGACACCACAAAAAAACTGTTTATCGAAATATATCACCGAAGGCTCCGAGCATAGTTTCCCAAAAGCTTACAGGCTCTTTTGCCTTTCTTGGGAAGGATAGCATAAAATGAACCCCTCAATATATGGGATTGAACTCGCGTTAACGTGTTTATTAATGAATTGTTATGTTTCATAGTTTGGCGAGAGCGTGAAATCAAGTAGATTGGTGGTTGAATTAATTTAGTTGTCAATATTAATGTAAACGGTTGAATCACACAAGTCAAATTTTTTTCCATTAGGCGTTGGACTTATATCATACGATTTTATATTATAAACTTGAGAATCTATCAAAACTTTAAACGGTGGAAAATAACTAAATATTTTTGATAATCTTTGAAATTCATGCAAATTAAAATTTTCCGTTATTATATATTTGTCAAGATCTTTCTTACAATAATATGTCGCCTGAGCATGATTTTGGGGGGTTAAATTTATTGTACATTTTGCAAAATTGTCAATTAATATACTTATTAATTTAATCGATAGTCTAAAAAGTTTAATATTTATTAATTGATAGTTCTCTCCTATACTGAATTGTTCCTGCAAATAAATATCACCAGTATCAAAATGGCTATCCATCTTATGTAATGTTAGTCCTAGTATGTGTTCATTGTTTAATAACTGAAACAAAACTGGGTAAGGTCCCCTATATTTAGGCAGTAGTGACGGGTGCAAATTGTATATATTATATTCATTTACTATCGCTTCAGGAAAACGGTAATTCCAATAATATACAACAGCCAAATCTATACTGTATTCTTTTAAAAAGTAATAATTCCAGTCTTTAATCTTATCATACTGATATTCATCAGGTAAAACATTTGGATTTTTTTCTTCATACACAAATAAAAATCTGCACAGTGAATTATTTGCCAGCTTCGAGCGGAATATATTAACAATGCTTTTAGGACAAAAAATTGCAACATTTATCATATTTTACCTCTCTATATATCCTTTTTCTTTAAAGTTCAATTTTATTGATATGATTTATTCTGAAAAGTAAGCAATTACTTGTTCAAATAACATATCCATATCACTTTCATTATTTAATAAATATATTGGAATCTTATATTTCTCCGCAAATTTCGTTTTTAATAATTGATATTTATCTATGGATAATTCTACTTTTTGACCATATAAACCAGTCCAATCATTCTTTTGATCCATAGGGAACATACACAAAGCAATCACCTTACAATTAACAGCTGCTTCAAGAACATTTATCGATCTATGTAAATAGTCATCATCATCAAATGGATTAATACATAAAATTACTGCATCTGGTTGTGTTCCCATTAAAAAACTAAATTGTTTTAATGGAAACATCCTTAAATTACCAATATCATACGGCAATACAGATGACTGTGAACCGGTTAATATAATGTCGCAGTTTTTCTTGCACAGCTCATTAATAGAATTATTTAGATACTGTATTATCTCATGATTTTCTAAATAAACCGAACAATTATATCCCATTGGAAATGAGTAATCCATGCCAAATAATTGCGATTGAGGCTCTGTTCCTATTTGACCCACTACATAGCCGTTATCCAAAAAACGCTTGCGCATCTCTAATTGGAGAGTAAATTTACCCTGTACAGAACTAGTGCCATATACTCCAACAACCGGTTTAGAGATTCGAAACAGTTTGCCCATACGATAAGGAGGTAAATTATTTTTTGTTATAACCGGACAATATAATTTGGCATAATCAGTTTTTCGGTAAAGATTGTCAAACGCAAAAATCTGTTTATTGTGTTCTACGACTGCATCCAAAATTTCTTGAACATATGTCTTTTGGTTTATCAAAGAAGAAAGCTTATCTAAATGTCCTAAAATAATTGTATCAAAGGTATCCCAATCAATTGATTTGATACTTTTTATCTTGTATGATTCTACATTGCTTTTCATAATATGATCCGTAGTTGACCCAATATTAAATGAATACTTACTGTCATAAACAGCAACTATATCGAATGACAGCAAATCTTTAAAACGTATAAGACTATGCATTTCTTTGTTAAAAGGAAACAGCACTGCCTTGTGTATGTTGTTTAATAATGACTTTTTAACATTTTTTACATATGAATTACTGTATGTAATAATTGATTTTTCTTTAAATTTATCCAATATGTCACGTAGAGTCTTTGCTCCCTCATTCATAAAATGTGCAGTCTGAACAGTGACGTGAGCACATGCAAAACTGTTTCCATCCAAAAAAATATATGGAGGGTTATGCCACGCTAATCTTTGCAGACCGCCTTTGGCTCCAATATTAACCACGTTATCTTCAAAATAGGCAAAATCATCAACCTGATAGCAGTTGGGATCGTTTGTAACCCCAATGACGCTTTCAAATCCAGCAGGGTATGAAATTGCGCCGGCATTATCAAACGCACACACAATAATGGTACCTCTATCAGACAGCTTTTCACAAATTATCTGTAACTGATTAATGTCATCTACAATATTTACACCCATGCTTATATTTATAATATCAATATCCTGATAATTGTTATAAATATTTTCCAGACATGCAACTAAAGATTGCTGTTCAATTTCATTATTTGTATCACTGATATTGAAATTAATAACATCAGCAAACGAATTTACTTTCCTTATAATGTTATATATCGCTGTCCCATGACCATTATCATTCCCGTTTGCTTTTCTGCTAAATTCTATTACAACAGGCTTTTTTTCTCTAAAAGCGATATGATCTACATATACACCGTTGTCAATAATGGCTATCTGAATTTTCTTCATTACTAATCCCCATACCTACTTATCCGCTGTTTCTGTATTAACATAAAATTGAGCCTGTATGTTATAAAGTTCGGCATAGTATGGGCACTTGCGCATAAGTTCATCGTGGCTGCCGCTATCGAGCAACTGACCGTCTTTTAACACAATCGCCCTGTTGCAGAAACGTATGCTGCCCAGCCGGTGGGTAATATATATGGCGGTTTTACCTGTAGTTATTTTATCGAATTTTGTGTATATTTCGTTTTCCACGCGCGGATCAAGCGACGCCGTGGGCTCATCGAGTATAATTACGGGTGCATCCTTATAAAGAGCCTGTGCAATTGCAACACGCTGAGATTCGCCGCCAGAAAGTAGGACACCATCATTTTCGTATATTTTGTCGATATATGTATTAATACCCTTTTTTAAAGAATCAATTTTCTGCCTTAAACCGACCTTATCAATTGCAAGATTGACTCTCTGCTCAACATCACGGCAGCTTTCGTCCAGAGAACTGACATTATCCTTGATCTGAAATGCGAACAATTTAAAATCCTGAAATACCGTTGAAAACATCTTAAAATACTCTTCGACTGAAAACTGTCGGATATCAGTCCCGTTAAGCAATATTCTGCCCTCGGTAGGGTTAAACATTCGCATCAGGAGCATAACCAACGTGGTTTTTCCGGCGCCGTTTTCGCCTACGATCGCCAGCTTTTCTCCGGCGTTGATGTCTATGTTTATATTTTTGAGAACGTAATTGTCTTGACCAGGATACTTATATGATACGTTGTCAAATGTAAAGACCATTGAGTGTCCTACAAGAATATCTGCCTTTTTTTCTTCCAGCATAGTCGGCAAATTCATGAATTCAAAATAGTTCTTAAGATATTGACCGTTGTTGAGAATATCCAAATATGAGGTCAAAAGTCCCTGTACAGATGAATTGAACGTTCTTATGGTAGACAGATAAAGAGAAAAATCGCCAACAGTAATGGTCTTTGTCGCCAATACTTTTAATCCAAGTAATGTGTACATGGCCAAATCCAACAAAGCATTTGATAAATTCGCCACGGTCCTGTTGATAAAAAATATCCTGAATGATTTTTGAGCAAGCTCAAGCACAGCATTTTGTATTCCCCCGTACATTTTAAGCAGAGGATTCATCATATTATATATGCGTATCTCTTTGTTGATGGATGCATCGGCGCCCGTATTAAAAAAATACGCCGTCTTTCTGTTAATCGGGACAAAATCGTTATTTACATCTATTTCCTGCTTTTTTTGTACGGCGGTAGAAACGGTGTTTACAAATATTATGGATAACGCGATCAAAATAATCCAGAAATCTATGGTAGATAGAACGGCTACAACTCCTATCAGGACTATTATGTTTGTAGCCACAATTTTAAAAACCTGCGTAAAAGTAGTGACACGCATCTCGTTGATAACTTTAAGAGCTAACTCTCTTTTTTCCATTATATCTTTATCAAGTAGCATCTCATAATCGAGATAAATGGTTTTTTTATAGATATTTTTGTACATTTTTATTCCAATCAAATTGCCGCAAATATCTCTTTTATAGTTAAAATAAGACTGCAAATTGGTAAACACGATAGAGGCCACAATAAAAGCGATTACAAACTTTATATAGCTGCCATAATCGGCTCGGGCAGTGAGCATTTCCACAGAGTACTTAACTAAGTACATGTTTGTAAATGGTAACACAGATGAAGTTAGAATATCCAAAACCAAATAAATCAGGTATTTTCTGTCGTTCTGCCACAGCAGTAAAAACATTTTCCCCGAATATAGAATGCCGTCACGCGCATTTTTTAATGATTTCGATATTTTTTTCATATATTTCTCCACATTTGTTAAAATTAACGTTACATAGAATTTGGTAAGTGATAGGCGTATTATTAATCACTTAGCAAGGATGAGCTGTATTACAGCATTGGCAATTTTCATTGCTTACGCTAGCATATAAAGCCACTTTTTTAGAATCACTCTTAATAAGCTTTTTTTTCAATATTTTCTTTTTCAAAGTTGTCACCTCCTCTCCACCCAACCTCAAAATACATATGTCATACGCCTATCACTTCGAACTGTATGCATTTTTCTAAATATCTATCTATATCTTTGTAAATATCTATATTAGTGGCCCTACATGGCTCGCACAGCGTGGAATATTTGCAATTTGCGCATAACCCACCATTTTTAAATTTATGTAATCTTAACTTGTTAAGAATTGAAGAATTATGCCAATATTCCTCAATTGATTCAAAATACTCGCAATAACTAAGATGTGTACAAGGCTGAAAAGAAAAATCATAATTAATTGTACATCGACTGATCCCTGCAGTGCAACGTATAGGGATTGCCTTGTTTTTCATCGACAGCAAAGGCGTCAGTTTTGAAAAACAAGCATCAATCATAATTAGAGGAGTTTTGCCAACATTGCTATTGATTACTTGAGATAATAATAACAGATCCTCTTTTAATAAAAATGAATTTTCATCTTTTTCCCCTGTTAATCTGTTTTCAACAACTGAAACATAAGCTGCATTGTAACAGTTAGCTAATTGAAGCAGATTATTAAAGTCCTTAACATTATCATGACGAGCAACCCAATTTATTCCATATCTTACATGATTGTCCGAAAGCAATTTCATCCCATTTATAGAATATTCAAAGCCATCACGTGATAAATTATTTACATTCCTATTCGATCCATTCAATGAAATATAAAAATGAATATTATTGCTACTTTTTATAATATGGCAAATATCTTCGCTTATTCCATAGCCGCTAGTGTATAAGTACACATTAAATTTCATACTGGACACTTTTGCTAAAAGAGACAGTATGTACGGATATATTAAAGGTTCACCGCCATTCAAGGATATTGCTCCGCACTTTCCATCAACTAAATCTAGAAGCCTGCATAAATTATTGTATTCCATATGCAAATTTTGATTATCAATTTTATAACATTGTTTGCATTTTAATGGACAGGATCGAGTTATTTCGATTTGCAAAATATTGGGAAATTTATAATATCCATTTTTTTTAAAAAAATCTAGTTCCTGCCTATCCATTATTATTGATCCTCCGGGACAAGGGTTTTATCATTTAATAATTTTTCTATAAAATTAGAAAATCCGTTTAACGAGGTTAAATTATCATATAATAATACTTCATCTGGCAACTCAATTCCAAGCTTTTTTTCAAGTTCTACTATAAAGTAAACATATTGCATAGAATCCGCAATGTAATCATGCAAATCAATATCGTCATTTTCATTGACTTCACCTATATAGACACCATTTTCCTCGAAAAAGTCTAAAATTAATTTTCTTACGTCCATTCTAAGTCACCGCCTCATTTCTTTAAATAAGTTCTTGTTAAAGTTCTCAAGAAATAACCCCATGTGTTCTTTTTCTGGCGGACAAAATGATTCATCAAAACCGCTAACCAATACATATGGGCAAGTGGCACGCATACAGTTTGCTTCATAAAAACAGTCTTTACATTTGGCTTTTGGTTCGCCGGACCGACCTAGCCATAAATAATAATTCTCATTTAATAGTAATATTCCCTCCTCTGTTATACGCCCTAGTTTATTCTTTTCCCATTCAAAATCTCTAGTGCATTTATACAGAGATCCATCTGATCCGATTACTATATTTTCTTTTTTACTCGCATAACAAATTGAGGCCCCGTAATCCAATCCGTAGCAATGCCCAGCTAAATTCAATGTAATATTATGTTCCTTAAGTTTTTTTAATATATAGACATGGCATGGCTCGATTATTTCATTAGAAAAATCTTTTATACGGCTCCCTCCCCAATCAGAGACAGTCTGAATAAACAAGCTAAAATGTTGATCATCTCCGAAATTTTGGCTATAAAAATCAAGGTATGTATCTATATTATTTAATATTGTTTTTGTAAAATTTGTTCTGACGGCAAAAGCTGTTCCCTTTTTCCGTTCTTTTTTTATGTATAAAAGATTATTTACTATTTTTTCAAATGTTCCGTCCCCATTTAATAGGATTCGTTGACTATTATGCTGGTCTTTATATCCATCTAATGTGATTTGATATCCATATACTTTTAAATCGTATAATTTATTGTAAACTTCAGGAGTCAAATTATAACCATTGGTCGTCATACTTGCACTATATGGCTTTCGAGCTAATTGGCATATATTGATAAAGGCTAATGATAATCTTTCAATGACATCTAAAGCTTCCAAAGGTTCCCCACCAAACCATATCACGGCCAACTCAGTATGATTTCGTATATTCTTTTTTACATAATTAATAATTGCATCTTGTACAGCCGGACTCATTTTCCCTTTTCTAAATGTTTCGTAACAGTATTTACATTTAAAATTACATTTCTCGGTGGGCATTATTACAAGGCTCATTTTCTTATCGCTAGTTAATACATTCATTTTTCTTAATGATAAACATTTATTTTCGTCTCTCTACAGGGACTAAATATCCATTATCTATCAAAAGGGATGTTTCCCAATTTAATAGCGCATCTTCTTCTAAAACATCTTTCGATAAAAGTTTCCTAACAGTTTCGCTGTTTTCAGGAGGAACACTGAGCAACCCTTTCGTTCCTATCATAGAATTATATAGACGCAAACTACCGTCCTGACAAGAGTGGATATAATTAAACCTTGAAGGCTTATATTTAAGCATACATTCATTATTATTCATATTCTATCCTTTCTTTGTATACGGATTTTCCATATAAATAAATTATCCTCTTTTTTTTACTACGATATTTCCTGTCCCTGTCTGTTGTTCTACGCACTCTTCAATAACCTGTTCAACCATTATTGATCCCGAGCCTGAGATTGATAATTGTGCTTTTTGTACCATTATATTTGCATTTACGTTACCAGAACCACTAATACTTATGTTGATAAATTCTGGATTTCCATTGTGAATATCAATATTGCCGGAGCCTGTTATACAACCGACTAAATCAGAAGAAATTTTCTTAAGTATTATATAACTATTACCACTAATAAATAATTTAGCTTTTTTTACGTCTTCTATTTTAAATAAAGACGACCCCGTTGATTTTATAGATAAATATTCCACAGGTATCTTAACCAAGAACTTTTTATTTGCTACACCTGTATCATGAATGGATAATGTCTGCAGATTTCGTATTTTAATTATAATATCAATAGTCTCCATTGCACCTCTTAATGTAGCCGAATTGCAATTCGAATCCCTGCAATCACAAAAATTGTTATTTGAATTATCTTGTGGGGTGCCTATGTTCAAACTATTATTCATTTTATTAATATATAGACTTCTGACAGTTTCACCAGAACCTGTTAATGAAACCAAACAATCATCCTCATCAGTAGACATAATAACTACGTTATTTAATATTATATTGTTTCCTCCCATTTCCATTGTAATATGTTTAATTTCATTAAATTTTATTTCATATGTCATATTATATCTCTCCTTGCTATTAAATTTCAAAATTCGCTTTATTAACATCCTGACTGCAAATTTCGAACACACCCAACTTCCTACTCTCTACATAATGCAAACTTACTTTTTTCTCTACAAGGTTTCCAACAAAGTAATACTCATTGCGGCTTGTATCGCTTTTAATTTCTATTATAAAAAAGTGCAGAATACAACTGGGATAATTAATTCTATACTGTTCATGTGAAAACTTTTGCATACATTTCTGATGTTTCATTCATTGTCACATCCTCTTGTCTATTTTCTTCAACTCCCATTAGATTCTTCGTGTTATATTTTTACATTTTATGTAATATTATCACTCATTTTAGAAAAAGTCAATCATTTATCATAAAATTTATAATTAATGAAAATTTTTATTGTGCACATTTTTGCTTTTAACGATAAATATACATAATAAACTGCAATAGTTTTTATTTATAGGATGAAAAATACAACCTATGCTTTGTAAAAACCATATTCCATTATGCTTATTTCTCTTTGTTATATATTTTTTAAATGCATTAATTTTCCATCGTTACTGTTTTTTCAATTCCGCCTTTGAATATGACCATCAGCTCGGTTTTGGAAACCACTTTAATACAGTCGATCAGTTGTCAGGCAGCAGTATTATCGAAATCTATCGGATGATTTTTCAGGGCGTTGAGGGTTCCAGTAACTCGCTCATTCTGGATTGATCCGCACCAGCCTAGGCCTGCCGTTTTTCTTTTCTGCAATGACTTTTTTGACTTCAGCAAACTCTTTTGATAAGGTGATAAAATCCTCGCCTGTGATGTTATCTTTGCCATCCATCTCCATGACCATGCTTTTGAGCTGTTCCAGACTCATCTCATCATTTGCGATGCTGTTCTCGTCAACCGCACCATAAAACATTCGCATGTGAAGCGGCAGATTTTTAAGCGCAGCCTGACATCCATCAGCATTTACGACTTCTTGTATCGCATCCACTACAGCCCGCTGGACAGCGGTTTCTTCAAGAGTCGGTGAGTCAGGACAGTATTTCTTGCCATATTCCATCCGGCTGATACAGCGCCATACCGCTTTCTTCTTGCCGTTTTTACTCCATACGGCTCTGCGGTAGGCAGTTCCGCATTTCCCGCAGATCAGCAGTTCTGTAAGGCATATTGGCCGAGTTGGGTTTTTACGTATTTCTGCTTTTTTCGATTGAGGCTTGCACCTCTCGCCATTTCCTGTTGGACGCGGTCGAATACTTCCCGCGGAACAATAGAGAAAATCATCATTCTGCGGAGCTTTCAGATAGGTGTAACAGCTCCCGAACTGTTTTAAGCTAAGCGGCTGGCTATTGGGTTCATTTAGCCAATTTATAAATTTTTCTTTGGTTATCATTTTTTCCTCAAAATGTTTGATATTTTTCATTGATATTCCTGTTGAATTACATTTTCAAAGTGAGAGAGTTATCATTGTCAAACTCAAAATTGCAAAAGCCTTCATTATAACAGTAATACTTCCCATTGATTTGAAGGAATCTGTCTTTATTTTGTTGCAGTAATTCTATTTTTTGTTCGGTATTAAGGTCTCTTACAAGTTCTTAATAGCTTACATCCCAATCGTAAAATTAGTCAAAAAGGTCATCAATTGAGGAAAAGCAAAAAACATGATCGCAAAAAAGCAGAGAATCCTCATCCATTTTAACTCAATCGTATTTCTGCTGCGAAGCCAACTTTGAATCAGATAACTCGGATTGTTTGGTTCAAACCTTCTTGCAATATCTGTCAGTGATATAGGTTCATCCATCGGACGCAAATATTTGTATACTGTCTGTTCCAGAAAAGCATTCATTTTAGGCTCATATATAGGCGACTCTCCTTTACTCATAGCATCAAAGAGAGTATCGCGGATTTTTTCCCATTCTTCTGGATGAAGTTCAAATTTATCATTCACACGTTTTAAGAACTCTTCACGTGTTATAGCATAAGCCCACAGTAGTTCTGTTCTTGTCGCTCGTCCCATTCATCTACATCCTCTGTACTTCGATTTGGATTTCGGCAATTGCTTTCTTTTAAGCTTTCTACAGCTTCAAACATCTCGTGACTAACGATACCAAAGGTGTATTTGTAGTTATTTAATAACTTATTCAAGACGTCTCGACTCCATTTTTCTTTTCCGGATGGAGATAGTATTTGTGTTTCAAATAAGTACTGCTGGATATCCTCTAAACTGTTTCCATTTAAATAAAGCAAGAATATCATTTCAACAACTTTCGCCTTGTCCGGTATTGTTTCAACGATTCCGTTATTGTTTCGGCGGAATCCATAACAAACTTTACCGAAAATCTTCGATTCAATATAAGACAACTTCATATCACAACTTCCTTTCTGATTGTATCATTAATTTGTGTATTTAAAAGTAAATGTTAGTGGGTTTATAACTCCTGTTTGGCTTTTTGTTTATAGCCATAACCCGCAAATTAGTATATTTAAAGATTGTTATATAAACGAACAGAATAAAAAACGACCTGATTTTCACTAAAATCAAGCCGTTATCAATGCCATAATTCTATTTTTAACCTATTTGAGGATAAAAGAAGAGACAAACTTGTCTCTAAAACAAGTTTGTCTCTTTTTGGCGGAGAAGGTGGGATTCGAACCCACGTGCCGGCTCAGCACCGACAAAACGATTTCGAATCGTTCTCGTTGCGACCACTTCGATACTTCTCCATTTATATGTTAAACCTAATACTTTAGGTATAACTTTTTTTACAAAAAATAATTTAATCTTATGCCGTTTATTATTAGCATATTATGCATAATATTTTATTAATGCATATTCTCTGTGAGCTGTTTTATTATATCAATACTCATTTTAAATGTCAATATCGTAAATTAGAGTAAAATGGTAAAAAATTAACAATATATTTTCTTTTCATAAGGCTAAGAAAGTGTTATAATATAATCCTGTAGGTAAATATATTATCGGAGGTTTACATAAGTTGCGCATAGGTATTGATGTTGGCTCAACTACCGTTAAAGTAGTTGTGCTTGATGAGAAGGATAATATAGCTTATAAGGACTATCAGCGGCATTTTTCGAAGGTAAGAGAGAAAACTGTCGAAATGCTGGAGAAACTGCCGCAGGAATATAAGGATAAAACCGTTAACGCTGCAATAACTGGTTCCGCCGGACTCGGCATGGCCAGGCAGAGCGGAATTGAATTTGTGCAGGAGGTTTATGCCACTGCCGGCGCTGTGGAGCGCTTTTATCCGGACACCGACGCTGTTATCGAGCTGGGCGGCGAGGATGCTAAAATAATCTTTTTCACCGGCGGGCTTGAAGAGAGAATGAACGGCTCGTGCGCCGGCGGCACCGGCTCTTTTATAGACCAGATGGCCACACTGCTCAATATTACGGTTGATGAGCTTGATGAGCTTTCGCTGCATCATGAGACGATTTATTCAATAGCCTCCCGCTGCGGCGTTTTTGCAAAAACCGATATTCAGCCGCTGCTTAATCAGGGCGCTAAAAAAGAAGATATATCTGCTTCTATCCTGCAAGCGGTTGTCGACCAGACGGTCGCCGGACTTGCGCAGGGACGCAAAATACAGGGCAAGATAATGTTTTTGGGAGGACCTCTCTTCTTCCTTAAGGGTCTGCGTCAGAGATTTATTGAAACGCTTAAGCTTACCGACGAAAATGCAATATTTCCAGAAAGCGCTGACTGCTTTGTCGCTATCGGCGCGGCTCTTTATGCAAAAAATGCAAAACCAATGGCTTTCAGCGAGGTTTTGACGCTGCTTAAAAATGCTGCCGACACCTCCTCCGTTTCTACCACGCTCAATCCGCTCTTTGAGACGGAGGCGGAGTATGAAGAGTTTTGCAAGCGTCACAATAGCGCCACTGTTAAATATTTAGACGCTGAACAGTATCATGGCGATGCATATCTCGGCATTGACGCCGGTTCTACCACAACAAAGCTCGCGCTTATTTCTCCCGACGGCGGGATTATATATTCTTATTATACATCTAACAACGGCAATCCTGTCGACGTTGTGCTGGAGCAGCTTAAAAAGATTTATGCGCTTTTCGGCGACAGGATTAATATAAAAGGCAGCGCCGTTACAGGCTATGGCGAGGACCTTATCAAAAATGCTTTTTCTGTTGACGAGGGTCTGGTTGAAACGGTAGCGCACTACAATGCAGCGGCGTTTTTCAACCCGGACGTTGATTTTATTATAGACATCGGCGGGCAGGACATGAAGTGCTTTAAAATCCGCGGCGGAGCAATAGACTCTATTATGCTTAACGAGGCATGCTCTTCAGGGTGCGGTTCGTTTATTGAGACGTTTGCTAAAGCGCTTGGGTACAGCGTCAGCGATTTTGCAAAGCTGGGGCTTTTCTCAAAGCACCCTGTGGACCTCGGTTCGCGCTGCACAGTGTTTATGAATTCGTCGGTAAAACAGGCGCAGAAAGAAGGCGCGGGAGTTGAGGACATCTCCGCCGGCCTTTCGATGAGTGTTGTTAAAAATGCAATATACAAGGTTATAAGGGCGTCGTCGGCACAGGATTTGGGAAAGCATATTGTTGTGCAGGGCGGAACGTTTTTGAACGACGCTGTGCTGAGAAGCTTTGAAATGGAGCTTGGCTGCAACGTAATACGTCCCTCTATTTCGGGCATTATGGGGGCTTTCGGCTCGGCGCTTTATGCAAGAGACAATTGTTCTGGCAAGTCCACTTTAACAAGTGCTGAAAAGCTTAGCAGCTTTACTCATACATCAAAGCCGGCAGAATGTAAATTATGCCAAAATAGATGTCATTTGACAATTAATGAGTTCTTTGACGGTGATAATGTAAAGCCGCGTCGCTTTATATCCGGCAACCGCTGTGAAAGAGGTTTGGGGCGTCCAAAAGCCAAGGACTTGCCGAACATGTACAAGTTTAAATATGAATATCTGCGCGGACTTGAAAACAAAAAGCCGGAAAAATCAAAGGGGCGCATCGGCATACCAATGGGGCTTAATATGTATGAAAATCTTCCCTTCTGGCACGCATTTTTTACATCTCTCGGCTATGAGATTGTGCTTTCTCCCGAATCCAACCGCAAGGTTTACATAAAAGGACAATACTCCATACCGTCGGATACGGTATGCTATCCTGCCAAGCTTATGCACGGACATATTGAAGGGCTGCTTGACAAGGGCGTCAATAAGATATTTTACCCCTGCATGCCGTATAATTTTGACGAAGAACGCAGTGACAACAACTACAACTGCCCTGTTGTTGCTTATTATCCAGAGCTGCTTAGGGCGAATGTCGCAAGGCTTGAGGAAGTCGACTTTCTAACCCCCTACTTTGGGCTGCACAAGCCTAAGACTTTCAGGAAAAAGGCCGTTGAATATTTTGAAGAGAAGCTTTCTGAGGATAAAAAGGCCATACTTGCCGCCTGCGACGCGGCATATGCTGCTTACGATGAATATCGCGAAAATATCCGCAAAAAGGGCGCTGAAATAATGCAATATGCGCGTGAGAACGGTCTGCACATGATTGTTTTAGCCGGCCGGCCGTATCACATAGACCCCGAAATAAATCATGGCATTGACTCGCTTATAAATTCCTTTGACATATGTGTGCTCACTGAGGACGCTGTCGCGCATCTTGGCGGAAAGCCTATTGTGCACGTGCTTAATCAGTGGACGTATCATGCTCGGCTTTACAGCGCTGCTGAATTTGTTTCACGCAGCGACGATATCGACTTAGTACAGCTTGTGTCGTTTGGCTGCGGACTTGACGCTATTACAGGTGATGAAACGCGAGAGATTTTGGAAAGGCACGGCAAGCTTTATACTCAGCTTAAAATTGATGAAATATACAATCTCGGCGCAGTTAAAATAAGAATTCGCAGCCTGCTGGCTGCCCTTAAAGCCAAAAAGGCTGAAAGAGAAAAGAACGCTCAAGCTGATGCGACAGCATAAGCTATTCGATTTGCTTTAGCTGTAATTATATATATATTTTGCAAAATTTATCGGCAAAAAGCTCTGTTAGACCTATACTTATAAATATCAGCAGGATTTGTTAATGCTGTTGTCCGCAATTATATATAAATGCTTTTAACGGCAAACTATTTGAATTTTCACATGTCCGCGATAGTTCTTAGAAATGCAAAAATCCTCTATATTAATTGTCGGCACAATGCATGATATAAGTCGGCTTATATAAAAAGTAAAATTTTAATACCGCTGAAAGGCTTTTACGATATTAAGCCTAATCGGCATGGGATATAAACTTAAAGTGGGGAAATATTTTTATGGCAAAACTCGTTTACGATAAAAGCGGAAGGCTTATATTCACCAAGGAAATGAAGGAAGAGTATACAATACTTATGCCTCAGATGCTTCCTGTGCATTTCGGTATGATGAAGCGATGCCTTGAAATGGAAGGCTACAAGGTAGACATGCTTACCACCAATCATCGGGCGATTGTCAATACCGGCCTTAAATATGTACACAACGACACCTGTTACCCGGCGCTGCTTGTTATAGGCCAGCTTATAGAGGCTATTCAGTCGGGCAAATACGACGTTGACAAAACGGCGCTGATTATAACCCAGACGGGCGGCGGGTGCCGCGCGTCCAATTACATACACCTGCTGCGCAAGGCGCTTAAAAAGGCGGGACTTGAGAAAATCCCGGTTATATCCATTAATCTGTCGGGACTTGAGAAAAATCCAGGTTTTAAGCTCAACCTAAAGCTTATTATGCGCCTTGTATACTCGATGGTTTACGGCGATATAATCGTACTGCTGGCAAACCAGTGCCGGCCGTATGAAATTGAGAAAGGCGCCACCGACAAAATGGTGGAGTTTTGGGAAAACGAGCTGCTTGCGCAGTTTGAGAAATCAGAGGGGCTTGGCCCTGCGTCGTTTAGGGAAAATTTGGATAGAATAGCTGAGGACTTTGCCAATATCCCAGTAGCACGAGTACCGAAAGTTCGCGTTGGTGTAGTGGGCGAGATTTATATTAAATATTCCCCTCTCGGCAACAATAATCTTGAGGATTTTCTCCTTTCAGAGGGCTGCGAGCCGGTAGTACCCGGCCTTATCGATTTTATTCTGTTTAAAATAGACAATCGGCTGGTGGACGCCGACCTTTACGGCTCAAATATATTTAAAAGAGCAGTAGTCGGCCTGCTTAAGAAGTATATCTCCGCACGTCAGCATGAGCTCATTGCGGCAGTTAGGAAATATCCGCAGTTCCGTGCGCCGGAGCCGTTTGAGGTTATAAAAGAAAACGTGAAAGATTATCTTGGCTATGGCAACAAGATGGGCGAGGGCTGGCTGCTCACCGGCGAAATGCTTGAGCTTATAGGCGATGGAATTGTCGATATTGTCTGCACCCAGCCGTTTGGCTGCTTGCCTAATCACATAGTCGGCAAGGGCATGATACGCGCTATTAAAAATCATCACGCCGACGCCAATATAGTCGCTATAGATTATGACGCAGGAGCTACAAAGATTAATCAGGAAAACAGGATAAAGCTTATGCTTTCCAACGCCCGTGCGCGCATGGAAAAAGAGTCAGGTATGGCGGCACATACGACGGCTAAAGCGGCGGTGGACGCTGATACTGGGGAAGAAAAAGCATATAATCAGTCTTTAGATGAGGAAGATGCGCGTATTTTAGATTTGCCGGACATTGATATGGAAGATGATGCTCTTAAAAGTTCAGGATTAAGTAAATAGCAATTATTTGTTTTCATTTTTACAAAAAGGGTCTGAATAAATTCAGACCCTTTCTTTGTTTTTCTTTACTTGTTTTTGGATTTTGATATCAATGTTTGAATTGATAATCAGCAACAAAAATTTGGACTGTGGGGCTATAATTCGTGAGGATTTTAACTATGTCCACTACGCTAAATTCACTTTTATTAAAGCATAACTACGCTATGGAGGCTTAAATATTTTATCTCATATAAAATCCTGCGCATAAGCGGCAGTTAGCCCGTTTTTGTCCAACCGGTAAATTTTATCGCACACCTCGCTTAAATATTTGCGGTCGTGAGATATACTGATTATGGCGCCTCTAAACTCCCTAAGCGACCGGCGCACCACGGGATTTGACAGCGGGCTGAAATTGCGGGTAGGTTCGTCCAGCAAAAGCACGTTTGCATTTTTAAGCACCATTTCAAGAAACAATATTTTCGCCTTTTGACCGCCGCTTAAATCCCCTATTTTATTTGTCATCTCTTCATGTGTAAAGCGCATGCTGCCCATAAATGTTCTGGCCTTAGTAATTTCATCTTTGGTAAAATTTTGCGCTAAATATTCTATGGGCGTCTTTGCATAATCCAATTTTTCAGAATAATCCTGCGGCATATACTCGGCCGTTATATCGCGTCTGTCTTTAACGGCTTGCCAAAGCTGCGACAAAAGAGTGGATTTTCCAGCGCCGTTGCTGCCTATAATCCCTATATGCTCATCTCCCGTTACACACAGCCTTATATTTTCCGACAATATTCTGCCGCCGGCGCTAAGCTTATCAGCGTAAAAGTCCAAAACCACTTTGCTGCGCGGAATATATATGTTTTGGCTAAACTCTGTTATTATAGCGGATTCCTCTTCGGGAAAATCAATAAAATCCTCTGTTTTATGCTCCAACCGGCGCTGCTGGGATTTTACCGATTTCATCTTCTTTTTCAGCAGCCGGCCGCCGTGTGGGTCCTGACGCGATATGCTTTTCTGCTCATGATTTACGCGATTATATATCTGCTGCCATTTTTCCATCTGCTTATTATAGTCTGCACGCTGCTTTGACGCCATTTGCTGCTGCTTTGAAAAGGCAAGGCTTCGCGCTGAAAGATATTCAGAATACGACGCATGGGTTACTGTTATGCGGCACTGCGACTTTTTTATAAGCTGCTCCATGTGTATTATCACATTTGCAGTATGCTCTATAAGCGTTTCGTCGTGTGATACAAACAGCACAGGCAGCCGTGTTTTATTTATGAAGCTTTCCAGCCACTCGAGCGTGTTTATATCAATATCGTTGGTCGGCTCATCCAGTAGCAGGATGTCAGGATTGGACATCAGTATTTTTGCAAGCTGTAACTTTACCCTTTCCCCGCCCGACATTGTCCTTATCTTCTGATGTCCTAATAGTTCTAAATTCAATCCCAGCTCAGAAAATAACCCGCCGTAAGAAGAAATTTCATCTGTATCTAAATATTCTTCCGCAGTTTTATCAGAATATTTTTCGTCTATCATCTGCGCAAGATAGCCTATGCTTCCCTTTTTTATTATTTCTCCGCTGTACTCTGCATATCCGCTTATAAGCCCATCGTCATATATCATTTTAAGCAGAGTGGATTTTCCGTTTCCCTCTTCGCCTATAATTGCCGCCTTTTCGCCGCGATTTAATGTAAATGAAAAATTATCTGTTATCTTTCTGCTGTTTTGCAGAAGTGTTATTGATATATTTTTTAGCTCTAGCAAAAGCATTCCTCCTTAATTTGCCATGTTTTAAGACACTCGTATTTTTTCTGACTAAATACCGGCAATAAGTCATATTTATACTTTTTGCAAAATTGCATGCTGCTGATTTAATAATCGAGCAAATGGGACTAATTTTATAAAAATCTTTAAAACAGATAAACATTTTCTGAGGTCTGATGTTTGTGTCTATGCACCGTTTTTATGCTATTGAATTTTTCTTGCAAGTATTAATTCTATTTACAGACATTTCACTAAACATTTTGAAGATGAAAAGTTAATACAGAAATTTTCTTCAATTAAAGCTGATAAAAGCCCCATTTTCAAAAACGATACAGGTTCGTTATCGAAAATAGAGCTTATATTTTTCAATTTATATTCCACTTTTATATATAAACACATCAAAGCGAACTACGTAAATATGTTTATAACAACGGTATAATAAATATTAAGCAATCCAAATTCCGACAACAAACCCTGACCTATATTTTAGTCCGGCTTACTATTCGTTTAATTTGAATTACCTAATAATCATTACTACACCTCTTTTATAAATTTGATTTATATTACCACACAAACTCTGCTTCGTCAAGAGTAGATTTTTCATATAAACATATGCAGATTTTGGCTATTTTTACATTATCAAAAGCAAAATATGAATCTCACAAAGCAAATATTATTCAAAAAATATACATCAAAAATAAGCATTGTACGCCATATCTCTTATAATATCATCTGCAAAAAATATTGCTTTATGTTTAAGAAATGTTTATTAATCAGAGTTAAGCATATCGCGCTTATCTTTTGGCAAAATAATTCTATTGGAGGTGTCTTTTTGAATAAAAATAAGAATATATCGTCTGAATACAGCAAGAAAAATGCAGCAGAAAGCAAAAAAGCCAGTAATGGGAAAAACTCTGCCTTAAATCATGATCCGTCTGTTGTTCCGGATGTTTCCACCGAGCCTCAAGAAGAAGATCCCGGAATAAATGAGGAGCAAATGAATCAGATAAAAGAGCTCAGCGCGGTTACTCCTGCAAAGGGAAACCATGTGCTGCACTGCCTTACCGTTGTAGGCCAAATAGAGGGGCATTATATTCTTCCGTCGCAGAACAAAACTACAAAATATGAGCATGTTATTCCGCAGCTTGTCGCTATTGAAGAGGACCCTGAAATCGAAGGGCTTATAATCATTCTCAACACCGTCGGCGGTGATGTAGAAGCGGGCCTTGCTATTGCTGAGCTTATATCGGGCATGAAAAAGCCTACCGTATCCCTTGTGCTCGGCGGAGGGCACTCTATTGGTGTACCGCTTGCCGTGTCGGCCAAGCGCTCTTTTATAGCGCCGTCCGCCACCATGACAATCCATCCCGTAAGAATGAGCGGACTTGTATTGGGTGTGCCGCAGACACTGTCATATTTTGACAGAATGCAGGAACGCATAACCCGATTTGTTACAGAGAACAGCCATATCAGTGAAGAAACCTTTAAAAGTCTTATGATGAACACAGGAGAACTTACCACCGACGTAGGTTCGGTAATTGACGGAGAAAAAGCGGTAAGCGTCGGGCTTATAGACGAACTTGGCAGTCTCTCCTCTGCTATAGATTATTTATATGGAATGATAGAGGGCAAAATCAATTATAAGGAGAAATAAAATGGTTCTTTACACAAATCAGCCTTATGAGCTTATATTTCCCAATAGCTCTGCCAAATTCCAAGACATTAATGGAGCGGACGGAATTATCGAGGCTCTAAAAGGAAATGACGGTAAAATGCATGTCTGCCGCCTCATCTCGACAAATCCCAGGGCCTACCTTAATCCTGACTACTCGCCAGGGTCTCTTCTTAAAAAGCAATGATTTTAAATCTGAATAAAAATTAATTATTGCTTTAATCTATTTGATATAAGACTAAGTTTATATTATTGTCCAATTATTTATAAGCAAAATGACAAAAATCATACGTTTAAAATAATTATAAATACGTATCGCATAGTATAAGTTTATATAGTAGTAATTACTATTTTTATAACGTTATATATTGTTATAAAACATCTTCGCAGCAGCAGGCATTTTAAAAATAGTCTTGCATTTATACTCTTATTTTCTTTAACATGCGGAACAATTTTCTGCTTTTTACAACGCCCAATTTAGGATATGTATGTATAATTATCTTGTATTTAAAGATAATCCCTATATGTCAATTTAACAGCATAAAATTTTTATACCTACTTTTTACATGATGCAATAAATATAAAAACGGCTTTCTATATCATAAATTAGAAAGCCGTTCTATTTTTAGCAAAAACTTTTTATTTCTCCCCTACCGCATTTTTTATCGCCTCAAAGGTCTCGGCGCTTATAACGTGCTCTATTCGACAGGCGTCTTGAGTGGCAACCTTAGAATCAACGCCAAGAGATGTAAGCCACTTTGATAGAAAAGTATGACGCTCATATATTTTCTCTGCAATTTCTCGGCCCTTGTCAAGCAGGCTTATGTATCCATCAGCATCCACTTCTATATAACCGTTTTCTCTAAGATTTTTCATTGCAACACTTATGCTGGGCTTGGAATAGCCCAGCTCATTTACTATATCAATAGAGCGCACAGCGCCTTTTCTTAAGCTTATCATTAATATAGCTTCTAAATAATTCTCGGCAGATTCCTGTATTTTCATGTCTTCCCAGCTTTCTGTATTAAAATTGCCAATTTTAACTATCGATATTACTCGGTTATTCTGAGTTAACTATAACATATCTTCTCATTTTTTTCAAGGTATGCTGCCCAATATGACGGTTCAAGTCTCAAATCTAGAATTTGTACCTTTATTTTTCTCGTAAACATTAGGCAGACTTATCTTAATTTTATAAATTAGTTAAAAAGAATATTTTGAGCCGGTACTGTTTGCGGCCTTTTCTATAAATTTCAAGTTGCCCTGCAGACGCTCATTGCTGGGCTCAATAGCAATGGCCTTTTGTACTTCCATAAGCGCTTCCCTGTAGCGCCCCGTATTATAAAACGCTATGGAGCGCAAATCATACGGCAGGCTTCCCCATGCAGCTGCCTCACATATATATGTACGCGGCCGCACTTCAATCTCAAGCGCACATTTAGTAAAATAAAGTACGCCTTCCCACTTCTGATTATTATAAAGTAGCATTGCAAGGTCTATATACGGTTCTCTGAGATGCGGGGCTTCGGCAATGGCCTTAAGATACCAATTTCTGGCCGTCTGTATTTCGCCTTTCTCAGCATAAGATTTTGCTATATACCTCATGGATGCAGCGCGCTCATCCGCCCAAACGGCAGACGGCATTGACAAATGCATTTTAAGCGTAGTAATGCAGTCGTCCCAACGGCCTTTGAACATATACTCTCGGCCAAGATAATGCATATTCCTATCGTCATTTGGATCCTCTAAAACAGACATTTCAAGAAGCGGCAGATACTGTCCTCTTGACTTTGTTGGATCGGGATGATGGTCGAGCTGCATTCCCTCTACTGAAACGGTAGGGCCAGGGCTACCCTCTCCCACCCATTGTATTACCTCATGTACAGGATGAAACCACTTATAGCCATGGCGAGCGTGTATTTTATTATACCAAAATACCACGCCTTCAGAGCCGTCAGGATTAAAGCTCCATGTATATCTATAGCTTGCTTGACCAGTACCCGGCAGCCATGCTTTTTCTAAAAGTTCTCTCCACCCCTCATGAAATACCTCATCCAAATCTGTACTTACGCATATGTCTGCATCTTCCGGCACAAGGTCAAGAGCACGGTTTCTGGCAGTGTCAAACCGCCACGGTTCAATTACGTCTCTGCTAACCTTTGCTCCGCGCGCCTCAAGGCGCTCGGCGGTATCGTCAGTAGAACCAGTGTCCAGCACAACCACCATATCTGCCTCAGACATTGAATCCATCCAGCGGTCTACAAATTGCGATTCATTTTTGCAAATTGCATATACAACAATATTCATAAAAGACCTCCATATTTAATTTTAATAGCTATGTAAGTATATGCGTATTATATGACAAAATTGCAGATAAAAGGACGATGCAAAAAGCATCGTCCTTTTTCTTGACAATTCCGATATTAGCCGAAGCAAATTAGGTGCTCAGCAGGCCAGCAGCGCGAAGGTTGGCAAGCAGCGTGTTAAACTGTGTAGTAATATCGCCGGTGCCGGTTGCATCTGTAACGGCTGCGGCGGGTGTAACTACGCCTGAAGGGCCAGTCGGACCTGTTGGACCTGTTGCACCGGCAGTACCGGCAACACCAGTCGGACCTGTCGGGCCGGTTGCGCCTGCAGTACCAGCAGCGCCTGTTGGGCCTGTTGGACCTGTTGCACCGGCAGTACCAGCAGCGCCTGTTGGGCCTGTCGGGCCGGTTGCTCCAGTACCTGCAGGGCCTGTCGGGCCTGTCGGGCCAGTCGCGCCTTCAGTACCTGTGTCACCTGCAGGGCCGGTTGGACCTGTCGGGCCGGTTGCACCTACAGCGCCAGCAATACCAGTTGCACCTGTTGCGCCTGTTGGGCCGGTTGCTCCAGTGCCTGTCGGGCCTGTTGGACCTGTTGGGCCAGTCGCGCCTGCAGGAATGGTAAAGTCAAATATGGCAGCGGATGTACTACCTGTATTTAATACTTGAGCGCTTGTACCGGGTGCTCCTGTAGTAGTCGTTCCTACCGTAACAGTCGCGGCGGTACCAGCTATGCCGCTTGGTCCAGTAGCACCTGTAGCGCCGGCGGGACCAGTTGCGCCCGTTGGGCCGGTTGCTCCGGTCGGGCCGGTTGCTCCAGCTGCGCCGGCAATACCCTGGGGGCCGGTGGGTCCAGTCGGACCTATCGGACCTGTCGCGCCAGTTGCACCTATGGGACCTGTGGCTCCAGTAACGCCAGCAATACCCTGCGGGCCCTGCGGACCTACCTGCCCAGGCAATCCCTGCGGGCCGCGCGGGCCTATGGCTCCTTGCGGGCCAGTAGGGCCTGTCGGGCCTGTGCAGCAGTTACAACATGTTCTGCAACAGCAACTTCTTACAATATTAACATCACCAGTCGTCGGCCCATTATTGCATACGGGACAACGCGGATTATTGCAATTATAGTTCATGTCAAAGCCTGGCATGAAATTCCTCCTATCTTAAGATTTCATACTCAGTATATGTATCTTGCTCCGCAGTGGTGCACCGACTTAAATCATAAATTGATTTATAAGCTGCATAAATGAAAAAATATCCTATATTCAAAAAGTATATTCCAGTACTGACATACGGCAAATGTTATGTCAGCATTAAATGCTACAAACAAATATATGATTTTATCCCGTATAATTAAGTCTGTCAATTCATCTTTTTATTAGATAATAGTACAGTTTATCGTACTTTTGATAAGAAACGAAACTTCTATAAATATAACGAAAGCTTCAGTTTTATATAAGCGGGCTTTTGTTTTTCAGAAAGTAAAGCAGAAATTTTTTAATCTAAAATATTAGTATAGTATTATAAACTCCGTTTACTTAAAATACAGGTTTCATATAAGAAAATTAATTTATTAATAAACAGAGCAGGCCGCCGAACGGAAAATTCCGAACGGCGGCTGTTAAATGGAGGTAAGTATCAAATTTTATTGGTGCATGCTAAGAGTCATAGAATCATAAATACATGCACCTCTCAAAAATAGCCTGATTTAGGCTGTTATATCATGAATCTAAAGACTATTTTTTGTGGCATATTTCAGAGGATGGGCATTGGGAGCATCCGCAGCCGCATGACGACTGACCTTTTTTATGCTTTCTGTACATGCTGAAAGCCGCTAAAAACACAATCGCAAGCACAATAGCAGCTACTAAAATTGTACCCCAGTTCTCAGATAAAAAGTTCAGCATAATTATAGTCCTCCTCTATATATTGTATTAAAACAGGTTTAAATCTATACCCTGACCTTCGTCTTTAAAGTATTGCTCTCTTTATATGGTCTTACCAGCAGAAATATTATCAACGCAAGCAGCAAGGCCGCCACTATAGAGCCTATTATATTTCCCTGTCCCGTAAAGAGCATGCCAAGCTGATACACTATAAGCGATACTACATATGCAAATACACACTGGTAGCCTATCGCAAATGCCGTCCACTTAGCGCTGTTCATCTCGCGCTTGATAGCGCCCATAGCCGCAAAGCACGGCGCGCACAACAGGTTGAATATGAGGAATGAATATGCAGAGAGAGGAGTAAACAGTTCGCGCATATTCGCCCATATCTGCCAGCCGTTTTCGGCAACTTCTTCAAGTCCGCTGGTCAGTACACCGAAAGTACCAACAACGTTCTCTTTTGCAATGAGTCCCGTAACGGTTGCAACAGCAGCTCTCCAGTCGCCCCAGCCAAGCGGTGCAAATATCCAGTCTATGCCGTTGCCTATTACTGCGAGTATGGAATTGTTAAGGTCTGATACCATACCGAAGCTTCCGTTCTCGAAGCCAAAGCCCTGCAAGAACCAAAGCACAATCGCCGAAAGGAGTATGATTGTTCCGGCCTTTTTAATAAACGACCAGCCGCGCTCCCACATTGAGCGGAGAACATTGCCAACCGTCGGCCAGTGATATGCCGGAAGCTCCATAACAAACGGCGCCGGTTCTCCGGAGAACATCTTTGTCTTTTTAAGCATTATGCCGGAAATCACTATCGCCGCAACGCCTATAAAGTAAGCGCTCGGGGCTACCCACCAGGCTCCGCCGAACAGGGCGCCGGCTATAAGCGCTATTATCGGAAGCTTAGCGCCGCACGGAATAAACGTAGTTGTCATTATAGTCATTCGACGGTCGCGTTCATTTTCAATAGTACGCGACGCCATGACTCCCGGTACGCCGCAGCCCGTACCTATAAGCATTGGGATAAAGGATTTGCCAGAAAGGCCAAACTTGCGGAATATGCGGTCCATGACAAATGCTACACGCGCCATGTAGCCGCAGCCTTCAAGGAAAGCAAGGAATATAAACAGTACCAGCATCTGCGGCACAAAGCCGAGAACCGCACCGACACCGCCTACGATACCGTCGAGCACTAATCCCTCAAGCCAGTCGACCGTGCCTATTGCCTCAAGGCCGTCCTGTATAAGAACTGGTATGCCCGGCACCCATACGCCGTAATCTGCCGGATCGGGCTCTTCGATTGCTGCGGCTTCCTCATAGGCGGCAAAATCTACGGGAATTTCCTTTTCAACACTGCCGTCTTCATCATTATATATGTAAGCTGTAGTTGTGAGCTCAGTCGCTTGGGATGGTTCAAGCCCGGCCTCTTCAGCGGCGGTCTCAAACGCCTCGACAATTGCGCTCGGCTCAACGTAAGCATCGGCCGCTTCACTATATGCGGACGAGCCTATTCCAAACAGATGCCAGCCGGCGCCAAACAGCCCGTCGTTTGCCCAGTCGGTCGCCCATGTTCCTACAGTCGATACCGATACGTAATATACTATAAACATTACCACTGCAAAAATCGGAAGCGCAAGCCAGCGGTTTGTTACCACCTTGTCTATCTTGTCCGACACGGTAAGCTTTCCAGCGCTCTTTTTCTTAAGGCAGCCCTTTATTATCGATGCTATGTACACATATCTCTCGTTTGTAATTATGCTCTCGGCATCATCATCGAGTTCATTTTCAGCGGCCTTTATATCCTCTTCTATGTGGTCTAATACCGCCTTGTCAAGATTAAGCTGCTCCAGCACCTTTTCATCGCGTTCAAAGATTTTAATAGCATACCAGCGCTGCTGCTCCTGCGGCATGCTGTGCACGGCCGCTTCTTCAATATGCGCAAGCGCATGCTCGACAACGCCGGAAAAGCTGTGCTGCGGCACGGTTTTTGGCCCCTCTGCCGCTTTCACCGCTTCCTCGGCCGCTTCCATAACGCCTGTTCCTTTTAGTGCGGATATTTTTACTACCTTGCAGCCGAGCTCTCTGGAGAGCTCCTCAATATTTATCTTGTCGCCGCTTTTGTCCACAACGTCCATCATATTGACGGCGACCACCACTGGTATGCCCAGCTCGGTAAGCTGCGTTGTAAGATATAGGTTACGCTCTAAGTTTGTACCGTCTATAATATTAAGAATTGCATCAGGACGTTCGTTTATAAGATAATTTCTCGCAACAACCTCTTCAAGAGTATATGGGGAGAGTGAATATATTCCCGGTAAGTCGGTTATTGTAACGTCCTTGTGCTTCTTTAAACGGCCTTCTTTCTTCTCGACTGTAACGCCCGGCCAGTTTCCGACAAACTGATTAGAACCCGTAAGCGCGTTAAACAATGTCGTTTTGCCGCTGTTTGGATTGCCCGCAAGTGCAATTTTAAGCTCCATTGCATTTCTTCCTTTCAAATATAATTAGATACGACTAACTACATGGCCAAAAATAAGGGCAAATTCTGCCCCATATGTACCTATTCCACCTCAATCATCTCGGCATCAGCCTTGCGCAGAGACAACTCATACCCGCGCACCGTTACCTCTATTGGATCGCCAAGCGGAGCCACCTTTCGCACATAAATATCCACACCGCGTGTTATACCCATGTCCATTATGCGGCGCTTTACCGCACCTTCGCCATGGAGCTTCACAACATGCACCGTGCTGCCTATTGCGGCCTGTTTTAATGTCTTCATATGCTTCCCTCCTAAGTTTATGATTAAATCATAATTTTGCTCGCCATCTCTTTACTGATTGCCACACGAGAATCCTTAACGCTTACAATGAGATTTCCGCCCATTGTCGAGATAACCGTTATGCTGCCGCCGGGAACAAATCCCATGCTCTCTAAATGAGCCCTCGTTTCGGCATTCCCGCCGACTTTTAAAATCATATTTTCTTCGCCTATAGTGGCAAGATTTAGCGGCATCATATTTAATCCTCTCTTATTAAAAACACACAGTTATAAGCACAATTAGTTAGAACTCACTAACCAAATTATATGTTAGCACCATCAAACTCATTTGTCAAGCATTTTAGAAGAATCAAATTATTATTTTTTGTACAAAAATATCAGAAAATATAAAACTATGGCGTTTGCGCCATGTCTTTCCAAAAAATATCGCGCTGAATTAATTAGAATTAATTAAGCAAAATGTATTTATACCTCCCTTTCCGATTAAATTGTACAGCATATTTATAGTGAATATAATTCACAATATGTGCGCGAGCCTATTTATTGATTCCAATAACTAAATTGTTAAATAAATACTGTAAAAGGCCGCCGAAGCAATTGGTGAGTATTATTCACTAACTAATTATATATTAATATAGCTTATAACCTACCGGCAGTACGGCTCAAAGCAATTTGTGAATATTGTTTTCAGAATATAGTCAATTGGTATAAATGTTTAGTGAATATTATTCTTAATTCCTAGTAGGTTTTTGATGCCGCATTGTAGTATGCAGCTTTGGCGGTACAGTACGGCTTTAGCGGCACGGCGGCAACTGCTGCCGAGGCTGCGCTGATGCGCTGCCTTATATTCAGATTTGGCGGCGCGGCACTCTGTGCGGCATTTTATACAGCTTTGACAGCGCAATCCTATGATTTATTTTTTATCATAGCAATAGCGTACCTCGCGCTCAAGCTCTACGTTACCCGCGCAGGCCTCAATAATGACGCACATGCGGCATTTGTCTTCTTCTGTTATATGACAGATAATTCCGGCGGAGGCGTGATAGCCGTCGAATATAAAAATTTTGGAAACATCGTCGGCCCACTTAAGTCCTCGGCGGGTCTGCATTCCTATGTGGATAATCAGCTTGTCGATGCCAATGCCGGCGGCGGCGTTGGCGCGCACATAAACGTCGCAGTAGGCTCGGTTGCCGGATATTTTAAAAGTGCTAACGATGTTCTCAAAATAGCCGTATTTGCTTTTTGTGCTTTTATCCTTTTGTGCGTAGCGCCTTTCTAAGGCTTCATGGACTAATATTGCTACGCAAATAGTGATATAGATGCATACGACAGAGAAGCAGACTTCGGGGGTAAGCGGCGGCATAACTCTCACGCTCCAAAATTTTAAAATGTTTTTGATTTGAATAAAGATAAAAATAATTTAAATAAAACTCATATTGATTCGCCGGCAAATCACCAGAAAGCAAAATATTTGATAGGATAGCTGTAAACAATATTCTACTCGAAAGGTGGTTTAATCATGGAGCAGAAAATTAAACAGGATAGCCTATCAATAGGTAAAAATTTAAGGAAATATAGGTTACGTCAAGATATGACGCAAGAACAGGTGGCGGCTCAATTACAAGTTAAAGGGCTTAATGTATCACGAAGCACCTATTCGGCAATGGAAAACGGGAGATACAGTATACGCGTAGAAGAATTAGTAGCTTTAGCAGAAATATTTCAAGTCGATTATAACGCTCTTTTCGAAAATTTAGATAAATAAAGAACTTTTAGGACCGCCTTAATGGCGGTTTTTGTTATTTTATCATACATTTTATCTATTTGCAACAAGATTATCAAGTTGTAGATAGTTTATGGGGAAATATTTTAAATGTAATATTGAATAGGGTGATAAAAGTATGGCGTTAGATTACAAAGCAATAGGCAAAAGAATTGCAGAGGTTAGAAAAGAACAGGGTTTGTCGCAGTTAAAGTTAAGCGAAGCGGCAAACGTCAGCAATAAATATTTGTCGGCAGTCGAGGTCGGCCGAAGCAAGGTGAGCCTTGAAGTCCTACAAAAAATTTGCCGCGCGCTTAATATTCCCTTAGATTACATTGTAAATAATACGCCATGCGATATGGATGTAAAAATAATTGACGATATTTATGAAAAAATAACTCAATTATCACGCTCCGACCGCGAAGTTGTTACCGCGCTGCTTGATGCATTAAAAAATATACGAGAAAATAAATAACTGCTGTTTAGGCAGTTTCTTCATTTTTACGTCCTTTTTTTGGAAAAACTGACAAATTTAAGAAAATTTCCTGTTCACCAACAATTGTTGGTATATTCCCTTGCATAATTACATATACTTTTCATGTCAAGAACGACTGTGGGTGTTAAATAATGAAAAGTATACTGGCTAAGCGTTTAAGGGCTTGCCGTAGGGAAAAAGGGTTTACTCAAAATCAGGTTGCAATTTACTGTGATATAACAGAAAAGACATATCAAAATTATGAGCTGATGGCCAGAGAGCCTAAACTGGAAATCCTCATTAAAATTGCTGACCTTTTTGATGTCTCTTTGGATTATCTTGCCGGCAGAACCGACAACAGGAAAATAAATAAAAAAGATGAATAAAAAGGCGATTTAAAATGATTAAATATGATAAGCTTTGGAAAACGGCTGAGAAAAAGGGTATCAGTAAATCTATGCTTAATAAGAAATACAATGTGAGCAAAGCGCAGATTTTTCGTCTTAGACATAACAAAAACATCAGCAGTAATACTCTGGACAAGCTTTGCAATATTTTAGAATGCGACGTCTGTGATATTATGGAGCATATTCAGGACGACAACTTTTTCTAATCTGCCCATACAAGCTTATTAGTTAGAATACCGCGCATGAACTTTTTTAGACATGTAATATTATTCTTATTTTGTTCTGTAAAAAACCGCTTTAAAGCGGCTTTTTTATTTATCAGCTAAAAAATGTACAATTTTAAAAAAATGTATATCACCTACAATCGTTGGTATATCTTTGCTCTCAATTTCATATACTGTTCGTGTTAGGAACGATTGTGGGTGTTGAAGATGCAAGATATCTTAGCCAAACGTTTAAAAAAGTGCAGAAAAGAAGAGGGACTTACGCAGTATCAGGCTGCGATATATTGTGATATTACCGAAAGGACATATCAGAATTATGAGCTGATGATAAGGCAGCCTAAGTTGGAAATTTTGATTAAAATTGCCGATTTGTTTGATGTTTCTTTAGATTATCTTGTCGGCAGGACTGATAACAAAAAAGTCAATAAAAGCGATTAAAAATACGGACGTGTAAAAGGTGACATTATGATTTTGGACTATAAAGCAATCGGAAGCAGGATAAGAGAAGTCAGAAAAAGCAAAAACATGACTCAGGAAAAATTAAGTGAGGCCATTAATGTTGGCTATAAGCATTTGTCAAATATTGAATGTGGCAATGGCGGAGTAAGCATTGAAGTTCTTGCATCTATATGCTCTGTTCTCGACATAAGTTTAGATTATATCATTTTTAACAAACCAGATATAAGAGACGTGAAAATGGCTGATGACATTTATAAAGAAATAAGCAGTTTAACACGCAGCGAACGCGAATTTGTCATGGCATTGTTCCAAACGCTCAAAAGCAGCAGGAATACTTGCTCCGATTAAATCTGCAATATAATAAACTATACTGCAATGTTGCAGTATAATATAAATAAGGGCGGTACATGCCGCCCTTATTTATATTATACCATGCAGCTTTTACCGCTTGGCACAAGTCCTGCAGGAAAATCAAACCAGTCATAATAACCGCCTAATATGCGCTCGCTAAAAAAGTTTGATTCCATTGAGCATTAAAAGGCCCGCAAAAATCTTAAACTGCTTCTTTCAGAGCCGAGTAATCCACGAATGAACGGATAAATTACGTCCAGCGGCTTCATTATGCCAGCTTATACATGATTTTCCTATTGGAACTATCAATTAAATTTTTTCTGTATTTCTAAGCCTTGGCCAGAGCATTCTATTTGTCTAAAAAATTAGCCTAAGTAAATATATTGCGGCCGTTACGCTGATAATCGTGTACGGCCGCCCAATATAAAACTATTTTTTATAAACCGCTATCTAACCATTGGGCGCATATTTACACCGCGGCCGAGCAGATACTCCTTAAGCTCCTCTACGCTGTAATTCCGCGGCAGACGCGTAGAATACAGCATAGAGCTTATTATTCCCGCCGTTGCCTCTGTCTTTGTAAATACGTCATATAAATGCTCCGGCTTGCCGGCGCCGCCCGACGCTATTACCGGTATTTTTACCGCATTGCATATCTTGCCGGTAATGTCAAGGTCATACCCGCCGTGAGTGCCGTCGTTGTCTATGCTATTGACGACTATCTCACCGGCGCCGAGCGCCTCGCCGCGTTTTGCCCACTCCACAGCATCCATGCCGGTAAACACGCGCGCGCCGTCTATCGCTATCTCGTACCCGCTCGGTATCTTCTCCGACACGCCGACGTTTTTCACCTGCATGCTGAGCACTATACACTGCGAGCCGAAAGCCTTTGCGCCCTCGTCTATTATGTCTGGGTTTCTCACCGCCATTGAATCGACGCTTATTTTCTCTGCACCCGCCTTAAGCACGCTGTACATATCTGAAATCGTCTTTATCCCACCGCCGACCGTGAAAGGAATAAACACCAGTCCGGCTACTTTTTTTACCATTTCAAGGTCTATGCTTCTCTTTTCGGCGCTCGCCTTTATATCATAAAAAACTATTTCGTCTATCTGCATATCATAGACCTTTTCAGCGACCGTCTCCACCCGCTCAATGTCTATATTATTCTGAAACTTGCTGGCCTTTGTGACCATGTTGTTTATAACGTCAAAGCAGGCGATAAGTCTTTTTGTCAGCATTTATTTCTCCCCCAAATCCGCGAAATTTTTAAGCAGCTGCAAGCCTGCCGTGCCGCTCTTCTCTATATGAAACTGCGAGGCGTATATGTTGCCCGACGACACCATAGACACAAACTCGCCGTTATAATCGGTCACGGCCATTACAATGCTGTCATCATCCGGAACAACATAGTAGCTGTTTACAAAATAAAAATAATTTCCGCTCTCACTGCCCTTATTAACAGCGTTCGACTGCTTCCAATCCACTCTGTTCCAGCCTATCTGCGGTACTCGCACTTTAGATTTATCAAACTGCTTTACCTGCCCCTTAAACCAGCCAAGGCAGTCGGTGTCGTCCTCTTCGCTGTGCTCAAAAAGCACCTGAAGGCCGACGCATATGCCCAAAAACGGGACTTTTTTATCCAGCACAAGCCCGCTCAGCTTGTCGATTATGCCAAGCTCGCTTAACGAATCCATAGTGGCTTTTGCCGAACCCACACCGGGCAGTATTATTCCGCTCGCAGACTCAAGTCCGGCAATATCGGAGACAAGCCGGCTTTCTATATTCATTTTTTTGCAGGCGTTTTCCACACTGGTGGAGTTTCCTGCCTTATAATCTATTATAGCTATCATCATGCATCCTCCCATGTTTAATAGTTTATAATACCCCGGCGGCAAAGTCAACTTTAATGTCTTAATCCGCCCCAATAAAATAGGGACAATGCTTTTAAATTGACGGAGCCATTACATACGTTTTTAGTCGGCACTTTTTCCGTCTGTTTTGGCTTGGCAAAGTATAAGACTATTAAAAAAATCCCGCCGTTTAGGCAGGAATAAATATTTATGTATTTAAACATCTAAAGAGATGATTGCTTTAAATTGTGAAATGGCTCAATCTTCCAAAAACTTATTGAGCATTTCCTCAGATGTACGCTTATACTGCGTTATTTTACGTGTATATTCCTCAGACATATATTTAGATGTAAGCAAAAAGTTTGCCGTAGCTATATTGTTTGCCACCGGAATATCGTATAACACTGACACGCGCAGCAGCGCTTTTACATCAGGGTCATGAGGCTGTGCCTCAAGCGGGTCCCAGAAGAACACCATAAAATCTATTGCGCCCTCGACTATGCGCGAGCCTATCTGCTGGTCGCCGCCAAGCGGTCCGCTTTTATACTCCCTAACAGGGAGACCCGTCTTCATTGAAAGCAGTCTTGCCGTCGTGCCTGTGCCGCATAAAAAATGATTTTTAAGTATATCCCGGTTTTCATACACCCAGTCGACCATTTCACGTTTTTTACTGTCGTGCGCTATAAGTGCTATCTGCTTCTGTTTTCCCATTTTTACCGTTATGTATTCGCTGTCTATTTCTATCACCCCCTGTTTTTTAATATTATACGATATATAATCTTTTATTGCAATCATGTATTAATATTAATCTGTAAAATTGCTGTAAATATCTATTAGGCAAAATTAAACAGACATCTTTTCAGCCACGCATATTTAAAATTTTGCTGTTGTATTAATAATAAGCTTAAGTTAATCTTGACTATTTACCGCCGGCATGTTATAATTCATCATGCTGTTTTGGTGGATATAGCCCAGTTGGTTAGAGCGCCAGGTTGTGGCCCTGGAGGCCGTCGGTTCGAGTCCGATTATCCACCCCACCAGACTGAGTCTGGACGCGTGTTCGCGTTCAGACTCGTTTTTTTATTTTACTCCATTGCCCGCGGCGTCGACCTTATCCTTAATTACCTAAAGACTTCAAACGGATTTATATCCATACGGCAAACGGAAAAAACATCTTTTTTATTGCCTCTTGCTACCAGACTGAGTCTGGACGCGTGTTCGCGTTTAGACTCAGTTTTTTTGTTTTACTTTTGATAAATAAATGTTTGTATAGACTTTATTTATACGTTATGATATATTATTAATTGAGTTGAAGTAAGATATTTTGGGGGAGTGCGAAAATATGAAAAAAGCGGCAATTTTATCATTTATACTTTCTATTGTGCTTGTATTTTCTACAAGCTGCGGAGTTTTTGATTTTTTAAGCAAAAGCAAGACCTTTAAACAGGATGAGATGTCAATAACGCTTTCAAGCGTATTTGAAGAGACATCGGTTGAGAATTACACCTCGGCATATGACTCTCCAGATATTGCTGTGCTTACAGTGAGAGAGGACTTTTCTTTATTTGAAGGTATTGATTTAACGCTTAACCAATATGCTGAGCTTGTTATATCTACAAACGGCCGCTCATGCTATGTTATAGAGGAAAACGGCCTTACTTATTTCATATATGAAGAAACGGTAAATAGTACGAACTATATGTATTTCGTATCGGTTTATAAGTCAGACAGCGCTTATTGGATTATACAATTTGCTTGTGAGTCTGAAAAATACGATGAACTTAAAGATGCAATTATAAAATATGCCAAGTCTGTAACATTCGATTCCAGTGCCGAATCCGTAAGCAATGTTGCCGTTTAATTAAAATATTTCGGCCCGCTAAGCATAAAGCTTAGCGGGCCTTTCTTTTATTAGTTTATAACATTGCTTCTGCAACACAGCTAAAATAAATGAGTTATAATCAAAATATTGCTGCTTATCATCAGCGCATGAGCTTTGCCATAACAGCTTTTTGTGCATGCAGACGATTTTCCGCCTCTTCAAATATTGACGACGCATGCTTTTCAAATACAGACGCGGTTATTTCCTCGCCGCGATGCGCCGGCAGGCAGTGCAGTACTATAGCGTCGGTCGCCGCGTTTTCCATAAGCTCATCGTTTACCTGATATCCTTTAAAGGCCTGCTGGCGCTTGGCCTGCTCCTGCTCCTGTCCCATTGACGCCCATACATCTGTGATTACTACATCGGCTCCTTTTGCTGCCGACATTGGGTCACGCATCATATTAAACTCCTCGGTGCCGCTGGCAAACTCTATGACCGATGCATCTGGTTCATACCCCTCCGGGCATGCGACATTTACGCTCATTCCTACTTTAAGTCCGCCTACTATGAGGGAGTTCATCATATTGTTGCCGTCGCCTATAAAGCACATCTTAAGTCCCTGCAGCGTGCCCTTTATCTCTCTTATCGTCATTAAGTCGGCCAGCACTTGACATGGATGTGAAAAATCTGTCAGGCCATTTATTACCGGTATGCTGCCAACCTCTGCCAGCGTTTCTACCTCCGACTGCTCAAATGTCCTTATCATAATGCCGTCAAGATAACGCGAGAGCACACGCGCAGTATCCTCTATAGGCTCGCCGCGGCCTATTTGCAAATCGCGGTTCGACAAAAACAGCGCCTGGCCGCCGAGCTGATACATACCGACTTCAAAAGACACACGGGTGCGCGTGGACGCCTTTTGAAATATCATACCAAGGCTTTTTCCGGCAAGTATATCGTGCTTTATGCCGTTTTTCAGCTCGTATTTCAGCTGGTCCGCAAAGTTGAGTATATCTATTATATCTTCCCTGCTTAAGTCCAGCATTTTAAGTAAATGCTTCATTTATAACTCCCCCTTATGTTTATTATAGATTAACTAATTTGTTCATTACATACGCGTTTCAATATCTGGCTGTATGTGTCTAACAAAATCCATGCCTACCGTATATCCATGACAAGTTTGCATAATCTACAAGCTTGTGCGATAAAAATATTTAAAAAAAGTCTATGCCTATAAAAATTTGCCCTGCATGATTTGTTCAAACTAAAATAATATGCAGCTATGCATTTTTACCATATCTTTTTTCGAGCACGGATTTCAGTACGCCGAGCCCTTTGTCTATCTCATCATACGTTATATTCAGCGGCGGCATTATCCTTAGTAAATTTTTAGCCGTGAGTATAAGCAGCCCATCTGCTGCGCAATTCTCGGCGCATTTGCGAGCCTCGTCATCCGCCAGCTTTACACCGAGCAGCAGGCCTACTCCCCTTACAAATTCTACGCCCGGCATTGAGCTTACTTTTTCCTTTATATACTCGCCCTTCTGAGTAACATCTTTCAAAAATGCTTCATCTGATATATTTTTCAGTACATAATCAGCGCCGGCGCACACGGCAGGATTTCCGCCGAAAGTTGAGCCGTGCTGACCTTTCTGAAGTACGTCCTTAAGCTTTTCATTGCAAAGGCATGCGCCTATCGGCAGGCCGCCGCCAATACCCTTAGCCGCCGTCATTATGTCCGGTTTTATACCAATATGCTCCCAAGAGAATAGCTTGCCGGTACGGCCGGCGCCTGTCTGCACCTCGTCAAATATAAGCAGTATGTCGCGCTCTTTGCACAGCTGTGCAACATCTGCAATATAATCCGCCGGTACCGGGAGCACGCCGCCTTCGCCCTGCACCGTCTCCAACATTATGGCGCACACCGAGCCGTCAGCCGCTTTTTTTAGCTGTTCTATGTCGCCGCTGTCAACATACATAAATCCGTCAGTAAGAGGCTTAAAAAGCTGATGAAATACTATCTGACCCGTTGTGGACAGCGTGGTTATAGTGCGGCCGTGAAAGGAATTGTTAAGTGTTATTATATTGCTGCGCGACTCGCCGTATTTGTCCTCGCTGTATTTTCTCGCTATCTTTATGGCGCACTCGTTGGCCTCTGCGCCGGAATTGCCCAAAAACACCCTTGCAAAGCCGGATTTCTCACAAAGATTTTTGCAAAACTCCGCCTGCGCCGGCTGGTAAAACAGATTTGACGTGTGCTGTACCTTTTTAAGCTGCTCAGTTACGGCGTTTACCCAGCCGTCGTCGCTGTAGCCCAGCGAGTTTACGCCTATGCCGGAGGTAAAATCGATATATTCCTTTCCCTCTTCATCAAAGGCGGTGGCACCCTTACCATACGCTATTGAGACGTTAAATCTGTTATATACATTCATTATATATTTTTCGCTGTTGCTTTTTGTTTCGCTAAAAGACATTAATCCTTACCTCCAACAAGCATTGTGCCGACGCCCTCGCGCGACAGCATCTCTATTATTATCGAATGCTTTACCCTGCCGTCAATTATCGTGGTGGCTTTTACCCCGCGCCGCACCGCTTCAACGCAGCAGTCTATCTTCGGTATCATGCCGCCGGAGATTATACCCTTGCGTTTAAGCATCACTACTTCGTTTATGTCAACCTCTTCTATAAGAGTTGACTCATCGTTTTTATCTCTGAGCAACCCCTTTATATCCGTCATAAGTATCAGCTTTTCTGCTGATAATTCCGCCGCTATTCTGGCAGCAGCCGTATCAGCGTTAATGTTGTAAACCTCGCCGTTTTCTCCCGCTGCGATGGGAGAAACAACCGGTATATATCCGTTTGCCAGAGCATCTGTTATTGGTCTTATGTCAACCTTATCCAATTCACCGACAAGGCCGTAATCTCCGCCGGAGAGTTTCTTTGCCTTAAGCATTCCGCCGTCAATTCCGCACAGTCCAATAGCGCGTCCGCCCTGGCTTTCTATAAGCTGAGTCAGCGACTTGTTCACCTTGCCGGCCAGCACCATTTGGACAATATCCATTGTTTCTTCATCTGTGTATCGCAGGCCGTTGACGAATTTTGGCTCTTTGCCTATCTTTTTAAGCATGTCGTTTATTTCCGGACCACCGCCGTGTATCAGCACAACGTGTATGCCCACCAGCGACAGCAAAATTATATCCGTCATGACGGCGTTTTTTAACTCTTCGTCTATCATAGAGCTGCCGCCGTATTTAACCACTACCGTCTTGCCGCTGAAATGCTTTATATACGGCAGCGCCTGCACAAGTATATCCGCTCTCTGTTTCTCCGATATATTCAATTTCTCCACCTCAAGCTTACGAACGGTAGTCACCGTTTATTTTTACGTAATCATAGGTAAGGTCACAGCCGTAAGCGACAGCACTCGCCTTACCTTGATATAGTTTTATGTCAATTACAATCTCATCGCGCAGAAGTATTTGCTTTGCAATATCCTCGTCAAAATCAACGCCTGCGCCATTTTTGCACACATTAATGCTGCCAGCATCTGATATAAAATTAATTTTTACTTTATTTATGTCAACCTTTGCCCCGCAGTAGCCGAGTGCGCACATTACTCTGCCCCAGTTGGCGTCAGCGCCGAACATTGCAGTTTTTACCAATGAAGACGACACCACGCTTCGGCTTATTTTTCGTGCGCTCTCTTCGTCCGGTGCGCCGGACACCCTGCACTCAATAAGCTTTGTGGCACCCTCGCCATCCTTCGCCATCATTTTTGCAAGCTCTAAAAGAACCGCTTTAAGCGCCGACAAAAATTCGTCGTAGCCTGCGCTTTTGGCCGTTATTCTATCGTTTCCGGCAAGACCGCTCGCCATTATCTCCGCCATGTCGTTAGTCGACGTATCGCCGTCGATATACACCATATTGAAAGTGTCCTTTACGGCTTCGCGGAGCGCCGCGTCAAGTGATGCGGCGTCTATATTTACGTCGGTGCTCAAAAAGCAGAGCATGGTCGCCATGTTTGGGTTTATCATGCCGGAGCCCTTGCACATACCGCCGACGGTGCATACGTTTTCGCCTATGTTAAACCTGATAGCGCACTGCTTTGATATTGTATCGGTTGTCATTATCGCCTCAGCGGCAGATGTTCCGCCGTCATATGAAAGGCCCGATTTAAGCGCGTCCATAGCCTTTTCTATAGGCTCAAGCGGCACCGGCACTCCTATTACGCCGGTGGAGGCTACTATTACATCCTCCGCATTGCAGCCGGCAGCTTTTGCCGCAAGCGCACACATGGCTTCCGCCTTTTCTATGCCGTCAGCGCTGCATGTGTTGGCTATGCCGGAATTGCATATTACCGTGCGTGCAACACTATTAGCAAGGTGCTTTTTTGTGACGGTTATAGGCGCGCCGCAGACTAAATTCTGCGTATAAACGGCAGCGCTTACACAGTCGTTGTCAGCCACTATCATCATAAGGTCTTTTTTATTCAGATTTTTTCTTATGCCGCAGTGCAGGCCGCTCGCCCTAAAGCCTTTAGCCGCACAAACACCACCATTTACAAACTCCAAAACAATTCCCCTTTTCATATATTTCCGATATTGACGGGCAAATCGCCAATTTTACATATTATATAACTCTAAACTCTGCAAAATCAACTATATACATCTATCCGAATATTACGATAAATCTATAACCGCTCAGCCTTTATATGCCGACATTTTGACATATCAAATTATATAGCGATTATGCAATTAACCGTTCTTTAGCCAATTAAAGCTTTAATAGAAGATAAAGTAAAACATCTCAGTCGGCAAAATCAAAATGCCGGCGGAATATAGTCAAGCCCCGTCTTTTCATCAAGGCCCATAACGATATTCATGTTCTGCACCGCTTGGCCCACTGAGCCCTTTATCATATTGTCAATCGCCGACGTCGCTATAAACATTCCTGTGCGTCTGTCGATGTGCAGCGAGATTTCGCACATATTAGACATACGCACGTTTTTTACATTGGCCGTCTCGCCGCTTACAAGCAGACGTATAAAATATTCATCCTTATAAAAATCTTCATACGCTTCTCTTATCCGCTCCTCCGTCACACCGAGCTTCAGCCGGGCATAACAGGTGCAGCTTACACCGCGGTTTATCGGCAGAAGATGCGGGACAAAAGTAAGCCTTATACGTTTGTTGGCTGCTTTCATGAGCGTCTGCTCAATTTCAGGAGTATGACGGTGCTGAGCCACTTTATATGCCGACATACCCTCATTGCACTCGGCAAACGGCTTGTGGTCGCGGCCGGCGCCCGTTACGCCGGATTTTGCATCTATGACTATGGCGTCGGTTTCTACAAGCCCCCGCTTTATCGCCGGAAACAGCGCCAGCTCGGAAGCCGTCGGGTAACAACCTGGGCATGATATCAGCTTTTTGCCGGCTATCTGCTCTCTGAACAGCTCCGGCAATGCATAAACCGCTTCACTGTGGAGTACATGGTCGTCAAAATTGCCGCCGTACCACTCATTGTACTGTGCTTCGTCCTCCAGCCTGAAATCCGCGCCAAGGTCAATAAATGCCTTGCCGGCGGCAATGCATTTCGACGCCGCCTCCTGCGACAATCCATGCGGCAGACAGGCAAATATTACGTCGCTGCAGTCTATCACCGCATCCTGCGATACACACTCCATATCAAATATGCCTTTAAGATTAGGATATATCTCTGAAAGCCTGCGTCCGACAAAATTGTTGGAGCCAACCGCCGCAATCTCTGCCTCACCGTGACGCAGCAGCAAGCGCACAAGCTCTGCTCCCGTATATCCCGTCGCGCCTAAAATTCCAACTTTTATAGTCATAAATATCCCTGCTTTTATTTTAATTTAACTGTATTTACTTATCTAAACTGCGTCTGATGCTGAAAGCATCTCAGATGGACTGCTTTTCATCTTCCAAAATCCAACTGTTTAATAGTTTTCAGACCGCCGCAATATCAAAAAGCTTATCAATACGCCGCAAGCACAGGCTTATATATTATTTAATATCAGACAGCGTTTTTCTGACATCCGCTATCTGCTTTGCAACCTGCTGCGGCGCCGGACCGCCGGATACATTGCGCCGCATAACGCAGCTTTCAAGGCTGATGGCGCTATAGACATCATCGTCAAACTTGTCGCAAAAGGACTTATAATCGCTTATAGGCATGCTCTCCAGCGTCAGGCCGTTTTCTATGCAGTGGGCAACTATTTCGCTCACTATTTTATACGCGTCCCTAAAGGGAAGTCCCTTCTCCACTAAGTAATCCGCGCAGTCGGTTGCATTTATAAATCCGCCGGATGCCGCTTTTCGCATATTGTCCGGCAGCACCTTCATAGTCGATATCATCGGCACAAATACTGCAAGACTCATTTTCACGGTATCGACAGCGTCGAACACCGCTTCCTTATCCTCCTGCATGTCCTTGTTATAGGCAAGCGGCAAGCCTTTCACAGCCGTAAGCATTGCCATTAAATCGCCGAACACCCTGCCCGATTTTCCGCGCACAAGCTCCGCCATATCCGGATTTTTCTTCTGCGGCATTATACTTGAGCCGGTGGAATAAGCATCGTCCAGCTCAATAAACTTAAACTCCCACGAGCACCAGAGTATTATCTCCTCGCTAAAGCGAGATAAATGCACCATTACAAGCGACAGGCATGATATAAGCTCAATTATAAAATCCCTGTCGGATACGCCGTCAAGGCTGTTGGCGGTTATGCCGTTCATGCCGAGAAGCTCTGCTGCATACTCCCTGTCGAGGTCGTAAGTAGTCGTAGCAAGCGCGCCGCTGCCCAGCGGAGATACATTCATACGCTTTATGCAGTCGTGCAGTCTATCAATATCACGCAGCAGCATCTGAGCATACGCCATTAAGTGATGGCCGAAAGTAATCGGCTGCGCACGCTGCATGTGCGTATATCCGGGCATAACATATTCCTTACACTCATCTGCTTTATCGCACAGCGCGGCAGCAAGAGCTTTTATTCCAGAAATAATTTGGTTTGCCTCATCGCGCAGATAAAGCCTTATATCAAGCGCAACCTGATCGTTGCGGCTGCGCGCCGTGTGCAGGCGTTTTCCGGCGTCGCCTATACGAGAAGTAAGCTCTCCTTCTACAAAGCTGTGTATATCCTCTGCATCCGGCGATATTTCCAGCTTTCCCGCTTCGATATCTGCAAGTATGCTTTCAAGCCCATTTACTATCGCTTCGCAGTCGCCGGTAGTTATTATTCCCTGCTTGCCGAGCATCCGTGCATGCGCTATAGAACCATTAATATCCTGTTTATACATATGGCTGTCAAAAGATATCGACGAATTAAAATCATCGGCCTGTTTGTCTAACGCTTTATGAAAATTTGAGGCCCACAGCTTCATATTTTATCTCTCCTGTAAATCTGTAAGTTGCGCCGGCAAGAAAGCGTTTATGCGCTTATATCCGGCATAAATACGCCGTCGCGGCGCTGTATTTAAAGTTTTATTTGATGTGTATGCCGCCGAATATCGGCCTTAGCCCAAGCATTTTACCATTCAATCGCTATGCCCGCACCGCTGCTAAGCGGCGCGGGCCTTTCATGCGCTAAAAATCGATATTTCATATACCTCCGTCATGCTTTGCTGTTTTAGCAATCCGGAGAAATGGCTATATTATATCGGTATAATTATTTGCTGCCTTCGGCACGCTTTTTGTCGAGCATCGCCTTTACCTTTATGGGCAGGCCAAAGAGATTTATAAATCCGGCAGCGTCGGCCTGATTATAGACCTCGTCCTCACCGAAAGTTGCTATTTCCTCATCGTAAAGTGAATACGGCGATGTTACTCCCGCGCATATAATGTTGCCCTTGTAAAGCTTCAGCTTTACATCGCCCGTCACCGTCTGCTGTGTGCTGTCGGCAAAGGCCGAAAGCGCCTCTCTTAACGGAGTATACCATTTGCCGTCATATACCAAATCTGCAAAGGTTATGGCGAGCTTATCTTTTTCATGCATAGTGTCCTTGTCAAGGCACAGAGTTTCAAGTATCCTGTGCGCCTCATAAAGTATCGTGCCGCCCGGAGTCTCATAAACGCCGCGTGACTTCATACCGACAAGCCTATTTTCTACTATATCCGCAAGGCCTATGCCGTTTTCGCCGCCGAGCTTGTTAAGCTTCTCTATTATTTCAACCGAGCCGGTCTTAACGCCGTCCAGCGCTACTGGTATGCCCTTCTCAAATGAAATTGTAACATATGTCGCCTTGTCCGGCGCTTTCTCCGGCGATACTCCCATTTCAAGTATCTTGTCATACATCGGCTCATTCGCCGGGTCCTCAAGGTCAAGGCCCTCATGCGAAAGATGCCACAAATTTTTGTCCTTTGAATAATTCGTCTCACGGGTTATCGAGAGCGGTATGTTTCTTGCCTCTGCGTAATCTATTTCTTCATCTCTTGATTTTATGTCCCAAATTCTCCACGGAGCAATTATCTCCATCTCCGGTGCAAAGGCCTTTATTGTAAGCTCAAACCTGACCTGGTCGTTGCCCTTGCCGGTGCAGCCGTGGACTATTGCGTCGGCACCCTCCGCCTTTGCTATCTCTACTATTCTCTTAGCTATTACCGGGCGCGCGAAAGATGTGCCCAAAAGATATTTGCCCTCATACACCGCGTCAAATTTAAGCGTCGGCCATATGCATTCTTCAACAAATTCCTTTTTCAAATCTTCAATATACAGCTTGGAAGCACCCGTCTTAAGCGCTTTCTCCTCAAGGCCGCTCAGCTCTGCGCCCTGACCTACGTCCGCTGCGACGGCTATTACCTCGCAGTTGTCGTAATTCTCCTTAAGCCATGGAATTATTATCGATGTGTCCAGCCCGCCGGAATATGCAAGCACTGCCTTCTTTATCTTTTTCATTTATCATCATACCTTTCTGTATTATTTTCTCTCAACATCACTTAGTATACACCTAAAATGCATAAAGTCAAGCAGAGAATGAATATTTATGCATATATTTTTAATTTTTATGCATTTTGACAAACTGTAGAAGATTTATCTGCACTTTTTGTTAAAATGTTAATATAGCCTTTGCCTGCGCGATTTACATTATATGCTACGCGCAGCGCCGTACTACCGGAATTTGCAGATGTATCGCCGCCCATGAAGAAAGCTGGTACGAATTTTCCATTCCGGCTCACATAACAAATGCAGCGCGTGTGCGATATCATTTGGTATACGAATAAAACGCAAATAATTCGAATATTTATGCAAAGCGCATATGCTCAAAGTCAGTAATCAATGATAGTTTGTCCATGCATTAAACTCTGCATTGATTTTGATGTGCTCTAAATTCCCGCACAGCCTAAATCATGGGTGCGGCAGACCCTTGCGGTAAGCGTCCATTATATCTTTAAACACCTCTCCGTTTGACGGCGGCGTCCATGTTATAGCGTTGGCACCGGCTTCTATTGTCTTCTTTATAGATTCCTCCGTCGGGCCGCCGGTAGCCATAATTGCCGCGTCCGGGTGCTTTTCTCTCAGCTTCCGCACAATATCCGCTGTTTTAGATGCGCCTGACACATTGAATATCGCCGCACCGGCTTTAAGACGCGACGATATATCCTCATCTTCCGACACTACCGTAATGACTATTGGAATATCTATCTGCTCTGCCACCTTGCGCAGCGTAATATTGGAAGTCGGCGCATTAAGCACAACGCCTATGGCGCCCTGATTCTCAGCGTGCATAGCCAAATTAAGTACTCTCTTTCCCTGCGTAAGTCCGCCGCCGACGCCGGCAAAAACTGGTATGTCCGACGCCGTCATCACCGCTTGCGTAATTATCGGCTGAGGGGTAAATGGGTAAACCGCTATTACGGCATCTGCGTTCGTATTCCTTATAATGCTTACATCGGTGGAAAACAGCACCGACCTTATCTTTTTTCCAAATATCTTAATGCCGGTACACTCGCGTATAACCTCCGGCACCCTTAACATAAAGCTGCGCAGATTACCTTGAAATTCAGGTATTTTCATGTTATCCACACTATCCCTCCTCAGTCTTCTTGAATTTTTTTCCATTTTATATTATTATAAATGTAATCCACATATAATACAATAAAAATTAGATGACATAAAAGTTAAAAAATTTTAACTTTTTATATTTTTCATCCGCTTATATATGCATATAATCGTTATATTTAATCAGCCAGTTTATTGATTTATTGCCGCGCGGCAGCTTGTTTAGTTATTTTAATAAAAATTTTGAATAATAATAGATTATAAAAATTTTTTAAGTGCATGATAAAGGCTAAATATAATGCCTAAGCACTTGCATCAATTAGATTAATGCAGTGCATTCAAGATTTGCCAGGTCGGCATATCTTGGCAATTAACTTTATTTATTAATTTATTTTTGGAGGCGGTCATAATGTCTTTTAAAGAGGTAAGTATAAAGGATTTAAACGAAAATTTTGTAAAGGATATAGCCGACGAATGGATGCTGGTTACAGCTGGAGATGAAAAGAAGCACAACATGATGACGGCAAGTTGGGGCTTTGTCGGTGAAATGTGGGGTAAGGACGCCGCCGTCACCGTCATACGTCCGCAGCGGTATACTAAAGAATTTATTGACAGCCATGACATGTTTTCGCTAAGCTTTTACGGAAATGATAAAAAGCTGCACGGTATTACCGGCAGCAAGTCGGGCAGAGAAATTGACAAAACTGAGGCAACGGGGCTTACGCCGGTATATAATTACGGTACTGTATATTTTGAGCAGGCGCGGCTTGTTCTCATCTGCCGCAAGCTCTATGTTTCGCGCCTTGACCCTGATAAGTTTATTGACAAGGAAAATCTTAAATGGTACGAAAGCAAGGATTATCATTATGCTTATGTCGGCGAAATAACTCACACGCTGGTTAAGGAGTAAACAAAGCCTGAATAGCCGCTCTACGCAGAATTTGTGAGGCATAATCAAGCAGCAGATATAGTAAATCACGGCGCATCTCTCATAGCATGTTTACTTAAAATTTCTGCTAACTGAATATCTGAATTTTATAAGGCAAGGTACATACTCGCACTTTGCCTTATTTCTTCTTTGTGGTTTTTATTTTAATCGGGTTATATTATAAATGTGATGTTTATTTTGTCGGTTTATAAATTAATAAAAATGATAAATGCCGCAATACTTTCTAAACAACCTTATGTTTTCATTTTCGACGATATAAATCATCTGTAAGACAATTGCTTAGAATTATACCGGCATAAAAATGCAATATTACCGTCTCTTAATCGATATGAAAAGTCTATGCAATAAATTTTTCGGCTTTTGTCGCCGATGCTATCTTTACCGCGTGCAGTATAAGATTGCAAGGCTTTAATTGCCGTAAGTCCTGCGCGGCAAAGCTTTTACGATTATATAAATAAATTAAATAAAAAAAGAGCGGTAATCATATTAATTCTTATGAAAAATTAGTCTAAGGTTTTGGACGGAAATATGATAAAATTATGTAAAAAGAAATTGGGGTTTTTTATGGAAAAGCAAAAGCTTATAGAGCTTATAAAGCAGGAGAAGAATGAAAAAAATATAAAAATACTTGCGCATACATATCAGTCGCCGGACATTATAGATTTAGCCGACGTAACGGGAGATTCGTATATGCTGGCAAAAGCGGCGCAGAAGCTCGACTGTGAAACGGTATTGATGTGCGGCGTGCGCTTTATGGCGGAAACCGTTAAAATTTTATCACCGGAGAAGAAAGTGCTGCTCTCGGCTGAGGGCGCTACATGTCCTATGGCGCTGCAGATAGAGCCGCGGCAGGTTGTCGATTTTAAGAAGGAGCATCCTGACTACACTGTCTGCGCTTACATCAACACCACGGCCGAGTTAAAGGCGGTGTCGGATGTATGTGTGACGTCATCCAGCGCTGTGCGCATAATTGAAAGAATGGACGCTGAAAATATACTGTTTATTCCCGATAAAAATTTGGGGAGATATGTTCAAATGAAGGTGAAGGGCAAAAACTTTGCCTTTTTCGACGGCTGCTGTCCTGTTCATAATTCCATTACGGCCGCCGACGTGATAAACGAAAAAAGCAAGCATCCCGGCGCACTGTTTGCCGTTCATCCCGAGTGCCGGCCGGAAGTCGCCGAGCTGGCTGATTTTGTCGGCTCCACAAGCGCTATAATCGATTATGCGCTTAATACCGACAGCGACGTCATAATCGGCACCGAGCGCGGGGTTGTGGATTATCTTAAAATAAAGCATCCGTCTCGCAATTTTTATCAGCTGCGCGAGGATTTGCTGGTATGCCGCGACATGAAAATGACGACGCTTGAGGAGGTTTACTCCGCAGTCACCGGCAGCGGCGCTGTTATAGAGATGGACGAAAGTTTACGGCTTGCCGCTAAGCGTCCGCTCGACAATATGCTCAAATATGGCGGATAAGTCTGTTGGCCATTTTTCGCTTAAGCTAAATACAAACTGCGCCTATAAATCTGAGATTGTGGCGCATAGCGATTTAATAATCTCTAAGCACTGCTGATTTTAGGCGCAAAATTTTGGTTTTTGCTTTTATTTAGAATTTAATACGCCGTTATTTTCCGCATAAATATATTTTCCGATTTTTTACACATTTGCTGAAAGGAACGGCGGCTTTACACCTCCGAGGGGGAAATAAATATGAAGGACAAATATGATGTAATTATAGCCGGCGGCGGCGTGGCCGGGCTTTATGCCGCCCTTAATCTCGACGACGGCATCAACGCGCTGCTTATTGTAAAGCGCGAGCTTACCCTCTGCAACAGCTCGCTTGCGCAGGGGGGCGTGGCCTCGGTGCTGGATATGGTAAACGACAGCTATGAGCGGCACATAAACGACACAATGATAGCCGGCGGAAATGAAAACAATATCGACGCTGTACGCACCCTCGTTACGGAGGGGCCGTCGGATGTTATGCGGCTTTATAATCTCGGCGTGGACTTTGACAAAGACGGCGACAGGCTGCAGATGACGTTGGAGGGCGGGCACTCTCGGCACCGTATTGTGCATCATAAAGACTCTACCGGAAAAGCGATTGAGGACAAGCTTATTGAAACGGTTAAGCAGAAAAAAAACATCACTATTTTGGAAAACACTCTGCTCTGCTCGCTGCAAAGGGCCAACAGCGGATTTTTTGCAAACATAATGCTGCCAGATGGATATAAAACTATTTCTGCTTCATATGTAATACTCGCCACCGGCGGCATAGGGCGCGTTTATAAATACACCACAAACTCCGCCATTGCTACCGGCGACGGCATTTGCATGGCATATGAGCTGGGCGCGCATATCAAGCATCTCGACTACATTCAGTTTCACCCGACGGCGCTGGCGGCAAATGAGAGAGAGCGCCTGCTCATATCCGAGGCGGTGCGCGGAGAAGGCGCAAAGCTGTTAAACTGTGACGGCAAGCAGTTTATGGACAGATATGACAGCCGTCTGGAGCTTGCCCCGCGCGACGTTGTATCGCGCTCGATTATATTGGAATCGCGGCGCACCGGCAGTGAAAATTTTTATCTTGATATAACGCACAAGGGCGCGGATTTTCTCATTAATCGGTTCCCGATGATATATTCGCGCTGTCTTGAAGAAGGCATAGACATAACAAAGGACTGGATTCCCGTTTTTCCCTGCCAGCACTATCTTATGGGCGGCATAGACGTAGATTTGCACTCACGCACCAGCATAGACCGGCTGTATGCGGCGGGCGAATGCTCGCACACCGGCGTTCACGGGAAAAATAGGCTGGCGTCAAACTCGCTGCTTGAGGCGCTGGTTTTCGGCCGGCGTGCAGCGCAGGACATAAATTCCCGCAGCGGTATGGGAGATGTGTCCGGCAGACCGCTGCCCTTTAAAACCGACGGCGCGCCGCTGCCTACCGGCATGCGTACAACAATCCGGCAGATTATGCAGATGAGCTATTTCGTTATACCGGATATAGACAAGGCCGAGCAGGGACTTAAGCAGATTGAAGAAATGTATTCTCGGCTGCACTCTGGTAAGTTTGCGGTGACTACAGATTTCATTGAAGCTAAAAGCCTTTGCAGTGTTGCCCGCATTATTCTGCGTGATGTTGTAGCTAAGTAAAGATATGTAACTTTACATTATTAACAATGCTTTCAAGGCACAATATTAATAAAAAGCAATGCAAATTTTATATACTTATATTAATTCATATGTAGTTTGCGTGCGATATCTCTGCACACTTTCACTTTTAGTTTTAAATTGTTGAGGTATGGCAAGTAATATAAAGATAAAAAAGAAAGGTTGAATTTTGATGAAGCTTTTGCCATTTTATATTGACGATATAATCGAGAGGGCGCTGATGGAGGATATAAACTACACCGACGCCGCTACCGACTATCTGCTTGACGACGGTATGCAGTCAAAGGCAGTACTTATATCAAAGGACGATGGCGTTTTGTGCGGACTTAACTTTGGGCTGCGCGTATTTGAAAAATTAGACAGTCATATAAATATTATAAAGCATAAAAAGGATGGAGACGTCATAAGCAAGGGCGATTTAATCGCTGAAATAAGCGGCAGCACGACTACGCTGCTTAAGGGCGAGCGCACGGCGCTGAATATAATGCAGCATATGTCAGGCATAGCGACAAAAACGTCGCGGCTTGTAAAGCTTGTTGACGGCACAAAAGCCTCAATATGCGATACCCGCAAGACGCTGCCGGGGCTGCGCGCTCTTCAGAAGTATGCGGTCGTTATGGGCGGCGGCAGAAATCACCGCTTTAATCTCAGCGACGCCGCAATGCTTAAGGACAACCACATTGACGCCTACGGCGGTATTATTCCGGCGGTTGAAGCGCTTCGCAAAAGAGTTGGACATATGATAAAAATAGAGGTGGAAACGCGCAATCTTGACGAGGTGCGTCAGGCTTTAGAGTGCGGCGTCGAGGTCATTATGCTTGATAATATGGACTGCGCGACCATGAGCGAAGCGGTAAAGCTTGGCGGCGGCAAAGCGCTGTTTGAGGCCTCTGGCAATGTTACGGAGGATAATATCCGCGAAGTGGCAAAAAGCGGCGTTGATATTATTTCCGTCGGTGCGCTTACCCATTCTGTTAAGGCGTTTGACATATCCATGCGCATAGCTAAGGACTGAGTTTTGGCGCTTTCCGACCGTTTGCGGCCGATTTTATAATCAGCAGCGCAGAAATGTATAAATGCAGTATTCTCCTGCGGTGTTATAGATTTTATATGCATTTGGCTATAATTAACTTATTTTACCGTTTTGCAGATATCTAACGGTATAATCTCTCTTGCATAATTTAATTGCTCGCAGACGGCAGTAAAAATACTGATGTTTATATCTCAACTATAAGTTGGTAATGAAAGCATTTGCGTCAAATTTTAAAACCATACTAATAAAAAGCACCATTGCTGTTAAAAATATCAGCAATGGTGCTTTTTTATTTTGCTTACAAAACTTTTATTCATTAAATTCCATACTTCATTTATAAATAGCAAGCATAAAAAGGCAGATGCTTATTGCCGCTGCCGCACGGCCGCGGCAAAAATGTGTTTTTAAAGGACGGATTGCATGGATATAAATTCAAATCTGACATTTAAAAAGCCTTTACCGCTACGCCGCAGGCTTGCAAAGGGTCTGGCAAATCTCAGACCGCTTTATAAAGCCGCCATTGTAAATGAAAGCGCAGATGTGTCAGAATGGCTGAGAGACAATTATTATCTTTTGGAGCGTGAGGGCCGAAGCGCACTCAAGTCGCTTAAATTTTCTCCCGCACTGCCGCATAACGATAAAAATATTCCCGAAATATTTCTTTTATGCAAAAAGGCCGTTGGAGAAGATATCGAAGCTGCAATACGGCATGAAATTGAAAGCTCAAATCGTCCAATAACGACGCAGGAATTACAGTCGCTTCCATTTATGCTCAAGGCGTCGCTTGTCGACACCGCCTGCATATGTGCAAAAAACAGAGACGAGTACTCCGCTGAAATGATTGGGCTTGCAATAACGGGACTGAGAAATCTGCCGTCAATGGACTTTGAGCAGATTATAGAAGATTACAGCCAAATAGAAAAAATTTTCTCCCGTGACCCATCGGGTGCATACACCAGAATGGATGAAAAGACAAGGGCCATATACCGCAGCAAGTGTACAGAGCTTGCGCTGCGCAAAAAATGCGACGAAACCCAGGTGGCTGAGCATATAGTAAAGCTCGCGCAGTCTGCATCTAAAGCGAGAGAACGCCACATAGGCTTTTATCTGCTGGAAGACGCCTCATATAAGTCGCGGCGCATACGCGGCAATGTATTTTTGACGCTCAGATTTATAATTCCGCTTATAGTTTCATTGATTATTTCCTGCTTTTCGCATGCTTACTGGCTTATTCCGATAATATACTTCCCCGTCTTTGAAATATGCCGCCCCTTAGTAGATTTCTTCGCCACTAAGGGGGTAAAGCCGACTTATCTGCCGCGCATGGAGCTTGAAGGATGTATTCCCGCTTCAGCGCCTACGCTTGTTACAATATCTACCCTTATTCCCTCACCCGACAAGGCCGGCAGGCTTTATAAAAGACTCGAACAGCTCTACCGCACCAACTGTCAGGGCGAGATAAAATTCTGTGTGCTGTGCGATTTAAAAGAATACGGCCTGCCCAGCAAGCCGGAGGATTCTGTTGCAATAAGCGCTGTGAGCAGAGTTATAAAATCGCTTAATAATAAATATGGCAATAAATTTATACTCGTAATACGTCCCCGCGTCGAGGTTAAGACTCAGAAAGCGTTTGCCGGCTATGAGCGCAAACGCGGCGCTATAACCGAGCTTATAAGATACATCCGCACCGGCGTTTCACACTTTAGAACAATTGAAGGAGACGCCGAATTTCTGCGACGGGTAAAATATATGCTGGCGCTTGATTCCGACACCGAACTGCTTATGGACACTGCGTCGGAAATGGTCGCTGCGGCAATGCATCCGCTTAATACTCCCGTCATATCAGATAGCGGCTGTGTAACAGACGGTTACGGAATAATAGCGCCGAGTGTTGTGACAAGTCTGCAAAGCTCGGCAAGAACTCCTTTTTCCGTCACAATGTCCGGCTCAGGCGGAGTTACCACTTACGATACGGTCTCCGGCGACATTTATCAGGATTTGTACGGGCAAAGCATATTCTCCGGCAAAGGACTTATCGACACCGAGGCTTACTACCGCTGTCTCGATAAGGCTTTTCCCGACGAGCGAATACTCAGCCACGACATACTTGAAGGCAGCTATCTCCGCACGGCCTATATTTCGGATATAGAAATGACGGACGAGTGCCCGTCCGGCGTGCTGCCGTATTTGCAAAGGCTGCACCGCTGGGTAAGGGGCGACTGGCAGAATATTCTCTGGCTGTTTAAAAGAGTACCAAGCAGCAGCGGACGTGCAGTTAATCCCATAAACGGGCTTTCAAAGCACATGCTTTTTGATAATCTGCGCCGCTCGGCAACGCCTCCTTTTGCACTGCTGTGTCTTTTGCTCACCTTTTTTGTGCCATCGCATGCTACGCTGCTTACCGTCACCGCGCTGCTCTCTGCCGCGGCGCCGGGAATTTTTGCCGCTTTAAGGTCGCTTATCGGTGGCGGAGTACAGATGCTGTCGCGCAAATACTACTCCCGCGTAATGCCGTCGGCGCTTGAAGCGCTTGCCGGCGCTCTGATTGAAAGCATTATACTCGTACAAACCGCACTCATTTCTCTAAGCGCGATATGCTCCGCGCTTTACCGGCAGTTTGTTTCGCATCGAAATCTCCTGCAGTGGACTACAGCGGCCGATGCCGAGGGCGGCAGCGGATTTTTAAGCTCGCTTGTGTTTTCCCTTCCGGCGGTTATATTCGGCGTGCTTTTATTCTTCGTAAACGACTCTTTCACGCGGCTTATGGCTTGCTTTGCCATAATCAGCCCGCTTATTATATATTTTACATCCATTAAACGGAAGCATGAAGCAGTGCAGATAGACAGCAGCGAGCGCGACACGGTAAAGGCATGGACGGCGTCTATGTGGAGATTTTACGACGAACTGGCGTCAGAACAGGATAATTTTCTCCCGCCGGATAATATACAGGAATCTCCTCTCCATGCCGTGGCACACAGGACGTCGCCCACCAATATAGGGCTTATGCTGCTGTGCACTCTCGCCGCCCGCGATTTTGGCTTTATAGATACCGAGCACATGTGTGTAAGAATAGAAAAAGCGCTGTGCAGTATTGAAAAGCTCGAAAAATGGAACGGAAACCTACTCAACTGGTACGACACAAAAACGCTTAAACCGCTTAGTCCGAGGTTTGTTTCTACGGTCGATTCCGGCAACTTTGCCTGCTGCATGTCTGCGCTGAGTGAAGGGCTTAAGGAATATATGTCTGAGTCGTCTAAAATTTCGCAGATAATCGACAGGCTTGAGAAACTTATAGATGAAACCGACCTTTCTCCGTTTTATAATAAGCGGCGCAAGCTGTTCCATATAGGCTACGATTTAGAAGCAGACAAGCTTTCCGGCTCATACTATGATTTGCTCATGAGCGAGGCGAGAATGACAAGCTATTTTGCCATTGCATCGCGTCAGGTGAGCAAAAAGCACTGGGGATATCTCGGCCGCACGCTTGCAAAGCAGGGCGGGTACACCGGCCCTGTTTCATGGACGGGTACTATGTTTGAATATTTTATGCCGCAGCTGCTGCTCCCAGCTTACGAGAATTCGCTGGGCTTTGAGGCGCTGCGCTTCTGCATACACTGTCAGCGCAGCCGCGCGCGGGCAAAGGGAGCGCCGTGGGGGTGCTCTGAAAGCGCCTTTTACGCATTTGATTCTCACTATAATTATCAGTACAAAGCCCACGGCGTACAGAAGCTCGGCCTTAAGCGCGGGCTTAATCAGGAATATGTCGTCTCTCCATATTCCACTTTCCTCACACTGCCCACAATACCTCAGGCTTCTATTAAAAATCTGCTGAGGCTTGAAGAAATGGGCATGACGGGAAGATACGGATTTTATGAGGCGGCGGATTTCACAAAATCCCGCGCCGGCAGCGGCGGATATTCAATAGTGCGCTGTTATATGGCGCATCACATAGGAATGAGCATTTTAGCTTCCTGCAACGCCCTCTACGATAATATTATGCAGAAACGGTTTATGAACAGCCGGAATATGCTGGCCGCTAAAGAACTGCTTGAAGAAAAAATTCCTGCCGGCGCGGCTGTATTTGACGATATAGTGGAACCGGAAGTACCCCAAAAGCCAGGGCGCATGAGCGGTGAAGCCGAAATAATCGATGATATAAATATTGCAGAGCCTAAAATGCACCTTCTTTCCAACGGACAGTATACGCTTGCCGTAACGGACAGCGGCTGCGGCGTCTCCTTTTCTCAGGGCGCCGACATATACCGCCGCAGCAGCGATATTTTGCGCCGGCCGCTTGGTCTATTTGCCGTCGTTGAGACTAAAAACGGCGCTTTCTCCATTACCCGTGCGCCGGACTATTTCTCCGACGCCGAATATTCGGCGCAGTTTGCCGCATCTCATGCCGCGTTTTACGCGTCAAAATACGGCTTAGACGCCGGCATGATGATATGTCTGCACCCGAACATGCCATGCGAAGAGCGCAAATTTATTGTAAAAAACAGCAGCTCATTTTCACAAAATGCATCGCTGCTGCTGTATTTCGAGCCGTGTCTCTCAACGCCTGAGGACGACTCGGCACACCCCGCTTTTTCGCGCCTGTTTATTAGATGCAAATATCTAAAAGAGCTCAACATTATCACAATGGAGCGCCGTTCCCGCAAGGGCGAGCCGGTGCTGCACGCCGCCGCCGGATTTATCGAGAATATTCCCTTTGAACACAGCTTTGACCGCGAGAAGGTTATTAAGCGTCCGTTTGGAGCCGCTTCTCTGATATCTAATAAACCCGTTTTAAACGGCGACGGCGGAGTACCCGACCCATGCGTCGCGGCAAGAGTAAAAATGAATATTCCTCCCAAATCGCAAAAGCAGTTCACTTTTGTCATAACCTGCGCCGCAACACAGGATGAAGCTATATCGCATCTTATAACCTGCCGGCGGCAGGGAGCGCTTTCTTCTCAAAAAGCGGCCGCCTCGCCGCTGTTTGACGGAGGCCTGTCCTCGCGCATATGCGCATCTATTCTTCCAAAGCTGTTTTATCCGGTAAAATCAAAGGGGCAAGCGGATAAACATCCTGTAAATGGGGGAATATCCACCTTGTGGTCGGCGGGAGTGTCAGGTGATTTTCCCATCATCTTGATAGAGTTAAAAAGCGCCGACGACGTAAGCAAATGGGAGCCGTATATAAATCTGCATTCAAAAATGCGGCTGTGCGGAATTAAATTTGACTTATGCATACTCTTCAGCGAGGGCGGAGACTACATGCGCTCGGTCTCATCCGCGCTGTATGATATGGTGCGGCTCTGCGGCAGTGAGGAACTGCTTGGGCAAAAGGGCGGCATATATTGCCTTGACGCCTTAAAGATAAGCCCCGAAGCAATATCCGCCATAAAAGCGGCGGCAAGCTACGTTGCGCCGCAAAATATAACAGCCGCAAGGGGAAGCACTGTTAAATATAATCCAATAGAAATTCTGCCCGCCTCAAGGCCGGCAAAGCCGCTGCCAAGCGGTATAGAAATAGTCGGCGGTGTTTTTAGCGATAGCGATAAGGATAGCTCCTTTACTGTCGCGGCCACGCCGGAGCTCCCATGGTGTCAGGTGCTTGCTAACGAAAATTTCGGCACGCTGCTCTCCGATATTTCACTCGGTTATACATGGGCAAAAAATTCACGTGAAAACAAGCTTACGCCATGGTTTAACGACACCCGCACCGATAACCGAGGCGAAATGCTTATCGCCCGAATAGATGGAAAATATTACGATTTGATATGGGGCTCCCGCGTCACCTATACGCGTGACTCTGCGCTTTATGAGGGTAGTATAGGCGGCATAGACTATTCTGTAAAGGTAACTGTGCCAAAGCAGGATATGACAAAGGTGATAGAAGTCAACTACAGCCGCCCTGAAGGCATTGAAACGGCATATTACACCGAGCCGATACTCGGCGTAAGCGGTACTGCCGTAAAAAGCTTAAGCTTTTCTTTTGAAGAAGAAGTGCTTAATATACACAACGGCTTTAACACTGCCGCGCCGGGATATATGTGTCTTTCGGCCTTTGGCGGCCCTATGAATTATGTGTGCGAAAAAAAGGACTTTCTCTCCGGCAGGTGGGATGTCGGCCAAACTGCTTCACCGTCTAATCCGTGCGGCGCAGTAATAGTAAAGCAAAGCAGCACGCATATCGTATTTACCATGTCTTTTTCTGAAACGCCGGGCTATAAATATGATATTTATTTGGCGCCGGAAGAAAAGGCCAAAGACATCACCGACATTAAGATAAACACAAGCAACAAGCTGCTTAACTGCCTTATAAACACATGGCTGCCGTCGCAGATAGAGCAGTCGAGAATAATGGGACGCACCGCCTTTTACCAGTGCGGCGGAGCTTTCGGCTTCCGCGACCAGCTTCAGGACGTGTGCGCGCAGATGATTTGGGACCCGTCCTCGGCAAAAGAGCATATACTCCGCTGCTGCGCCCACCAGTTTGAAGAGGGAGATGTTCTGCATTGGTGGCATCCGCTGAGCACCGGCGACGCAGGAGTTCGGACCCGCGGCTCCGACGACATGCTCTTTTTGCCATATACTGTTTACGAATATATCGACCGCACGGCCGATACTGGCATACTGCACAATATTGTGCCGTTTATTAAAGGAGAGCCTCTTTCAGAAAATGAGCAGGAGCGCTACTTTGTTCCGCAGATATCAGATGTGTCCGGCACGGTTTACGAGCACTGCCTGCGCGCTGTATCGACAATAAAGCTCGGCGCACACGGGCTCCCGCTGATAGGCGCTTTCGACTGGAACGACGGTTTCTCCAAGGTTGGCATAAAGGGTCATGGCGAGAGCGTATGGCTGGCTCAGTTTGCGGCTATTGTATGCGAGCGGACAGCATCGCTTGCCATGCAGGAAAAGCAAAACGACACCGCCCGCAAGCTGCTTGAACAGGCGGCGCAGCTTAAGGAAAATGTGGATAAGCACGCTTGGAACGGCGGCTGGTATCTGCGCGCCTTTTACGACGATGGACGACCCTTAGGCGCCGCAGAAAATTCTGAATGCAAAATAGATATACTCCCCCAGGCCTTTTCCGCTATTGCAGGAATGCAGGATGTGTCTCGGCGCAAATCAGCGATAGACTCCGCGCTCAAAATGCTTGTCGATAAAGACGCCGGAATAGTGCGGCTGTTTACCCCGCCCTTTGACTACGACGACCCCGGCTATATACGCGGTTATCCGCCGGGAGTGCGGGAAAACGGCGGTCAATATACACACGGCGCCGTATGGTTTGCCATAGCTCTTCTTAAAGAGGGACGCGCCGATGAGGCCTATTCTCTGCTGTGTATGATGTCGCCGGCGGAGAAATACCTTGACAAGCGTGGCGCAGAGATATATAAAACCGAGCCCTACGCCATAACTGCCGACGTATACGGCTGCCCTGAGGCTCCCGGCCGCGGCGGCTGGAGTCTTTATACCGGCGCCGCGTCATGGTATTATCGCGCTGTGCTCTGCTATATGCTCGGCATAAACATCCGCGGCAATAATGTATATATAAATCCATGCCTGCCGTCGGATTTGCCCGAGTTTAATGCAAAAATTTTCTCGCGCGGCACCCTTATCTCACTTTCGGTCAAAGCCGGAGAGGAATATAAAATAATTGTTGACGGAGAAGAAAGCATGGATATAGTTTTAGACGGCAAAAATCATGATGTTGTTGTAATAACCGACAACAAAGGCAGCAGACAATAATAAATATACTCTGTTTTGTCATGATTATATCCGCCGTACTTTCCGGCTGCACAGACCACAATATCTATATTAGCGCCTGTCGGCGCAGCCCGTCTTGCCTCTTATATCTATGTCGTTATAGATACGGTGCCAATTTAAGTCAGTAATTTTAAGCCTGCCGCGCCGCGGTATACTCATTGGTATTCACAATATAGTTCAAAATCTTTGTAAGCCCATCAAGCGTCGGCACACAGTGGGAGTTTAGCCAATTTAAATACAAGTTATTGCTCGCTTGATTTTCTGCTGTAAGCCGATTTGAAGGCCTCTTTCCTTTTCTTGCAGATTAAAAAATATTGCTGCCTTGAAAGTGCTTTTGTCTGTGCAATATAAGCTTAGGACTTGATGAGTATATTTTAAAATTACGACTGTTTAACTGCCGTGTAAATCGATAATTGCTTAATTAAGCTAAATTTATGATAAAAATAAAAGTGGTTAAAACGTATGGCGGTAAAAGGATATATATGCTATAATTGTAACTGTGTAATGTGTAAATTTTGGTAATGTATTTTTTACCGCATAATTTTTCGCTGGCCCGCACTTGTTCGAGACGTAGTAAATACTGATATTTCCCTGCCTTTTCCTAAGAGCTTTTAGGCGGCGGGCCAAGCTTTACTTAAAATTTATTTTATAAAAGAAAAGAGGTTTTTGCATATGGCAGTAAATACAACTGATATTTCGGCCGGCGTAACGGGGCGATATATTCCAGCTCAGCAGTTTAAAACGTCGAGAATTACCGTCCAGCTTCTTACGCCGCTTAATCTTAAAACAGTAAGCCGCAACGCCATGCTTCCCTTTATACTTACACGCGCATGCAAGGCTTATCCCGATTTAAAGTCGCTTAATTCAAAGCTTGCTTCTCTTTACGGCGCTGCGCTTATGGCTGATGTTTCAAAAATAGGCAATATGCATTCGCTTACATTTACAATATCGTCTATAAACGATAAATACGCGCTGGATAATTCAGCGGTGGCTGGAGAATGTGCCAAGCTGCTTATAAGCATGCTGTTTAATCCTCTGCTTGACGGCGCAAGATTTAATGAAAAGCTTTTTGAAAGCGAAAAGCGTCTGTTTTTGGAGAGAATTGACGGTGAAATAAATGAAAAGCGGCGTTACGCCATCTCCCGCGCGGAAAATATCATGTGCGAAACGGAGCCGTTCGGCATTTCCAAATACGGGCCGCGCGCCATGGCACAGGGACTTACCTCCGGCGAGCTTTATTTGGCATGGGAGGAGCTGCTTAAAACCGCAATAATAAACATCAACTTCATAGGCCAGGGCGACCCCGCACCAGTATATGACGCTTTTAAAAAAGCCATTTCATCTATTGAAAGGCGGCCGCTTGCTGCCGTCGACCAGTCGGTCAGCTCTGAAATAAGCGGGAAAAGCGTGACGGAGCGCATGGCGGTTACGCAAAGCAAGCTGGTAATGGGCTTTAAGTCTGATATAACCTGCAAATCTGAGCTTTACATGCCGGCGGTCGTTTTCTGCGACTTATACGGAGGAAGCCCCCATTCAAAGCTTTTTCAAAATGTTCGTGAAAAGCTCAGCCTGTGCTATTACTGCGCGGCACGATATAACCGCAGCAACGGCATAATTTTAGTCGATTCAGGTATACAGGAGGAAAAGGCTGAGCAGGCAAGGTCCGAGATTATAAAACAGCTCGACGAAATAAAGAGCGGCAACGTTTTAGACGACGAACTCAGCGCTTCAAAGGCCGCCCTTACCGACAGCGCAAAATCTGTAAACGATTCGCAGTATGCACTGGATGCATGGTACAGTCAGCGCAGCCTTGACGGCGATATTGTATCTCCCCAGCAGTTTGCCGAGATGCTAGGCAATGTCACTAAGCAGCAGATAATAGAAGTATCAAAGCATTTTAACTTGGACATCACTTATCTGCTTGCGCCAAACGGAGGTAACAGTGATGAATAATGCAGAAAAGCAAATATTTGAAAATAAAAAGATAAACGAGCAATTTGTGATGTATCATCACCCATCCGGATGCAATGTATATATATGCGAAAAGCCTGAATATTCATCCGTATATGCCTGCTTTGGCACAAAATACGGCTCGGTGGACAATAAATTCCGCATAAAAGGCGAGCCGGAATTTACCGAAGTCCCTGAAGGCATAGCGCACTTTTTAGAGCACAAAATGTTTGAAAAGGAATATGGTGATGTTTTCTCACTGTATGCAAAAACCGGCGCATCTGCAAACGCTTACACAAGCTTTGACCGCACCAATTATCTTTTCAGCTGCACAGATAATTTTAAAGAGTCCTTTGACATTCTTTTAAAATTTGTGCAGGAGCCGTATTTTACCAAGGAGTCGGTGGAAAAGGAGCAAGGCATCATCGGTCAGGAAATTGAGATGTACCTCGATTCTCCCGGCAGCCGCCTGCTTTTTAATCTGCTTGCCGCAATGTACAAAAATCACCCTGTGCGCATAGATATTCCCGGCACGGTGGAATCGATAAGCCATATTGATTATAAGCTGCTTTACAAATGCTATAATACATTTTATAATTTAAACAATATGTTTATCTGCGTCGCGGGGAATATAAAAGCGGACGATATTATAGCTCAGGTCAACGCAAATTTAAAGGACGCTTCACCTGTACAGATAGAGCGCGGTTCTTTTGACGAGCCGCAGGAAATAGTGGACAGCTATGTTGAGCAAAAATTAGCCGTATCGCTGCCGATGTTTGCGATAGGATATAAAGAAAGCTGCGGTTCTGAGCGCAGGACGCTTAAAGACAAAATATACACCTCGCTGCTGATGGAGACGATAGCCGGCGAGTCGTCTCCGCTTTACAAGCGGCTGTTTGAAGCCGGACTTATAAATGATAAATTCGGCGCCGACATACTCGACGGGTATGGCTATTTCGCCTCTATTTTTGAGGGAGAATCCAGTAACCCGCGTGCGGTGCTGGATGCGATTAATGAAGAAATATCACGCGCACGCAGAGACGGCATCGATGCAGAAGAGTTTGAACGGGCGCGCAGGCGATATTACGGCCGTCTGGTCATGCGCTTCAATGCAGTAGACGATATTGCTGAAATGCTTGTCCAGTGTGCCATAAGCGACACATTGCTTTATGACGACATAGAAATCTGCGCCGCTGCGACCGTCGATGACATTAACAAGCATCTTAAATCAGTGCTTAATACGGACAACTGCTCACTTTCCGTCATACTTCCCGCCGGCGAATAATTCTTTGCTTTACTTCTTACGCTTGCGGATCTTTTCCGGCAAAAATAAGTTTTTCCGCCTATGCATGGCGTGATGCAGGATGCTGCATTGCAGTATTTGCATCCTTTTGTAAAATATTAGAATAAATATAACATCTATAAGGGCATAATAAAAAGTAACAGCACATGCTTAAAGGATATTTTTATGCCCTTATAAAAATCAGGGAGGTAAAATATGTCCCAGGATATTTTTAACGTGACGATTTTCGGCCTAAATCTTGAAATTAACCGTGTAGCTTTCCAAATCGGCGATTTTAAGATATACTGGTACGGTGTGCTGATAATGCTGGGCGTTGTGCTGGCGTTTGTATATGCGCTGCTTAATTCAAAGCGCTTTGGCATAGACAACAACCGCATGCTTGATGTAGTTATTGTAGCACTGCCGGTTGCTCTTATATGCGCGAGGCTCTATTTTTGCATATTCTACGGCAATATAACGGAATTTTTCAATATACGCTCCGGCGGGCTGGCGATATACGGCGGAATAATAGGTGCATTTTTAGCTGGAGTAATAATGTGCAAAATACGCAAGGTAGACGTTTTGTCGATGTTCGACCTCGCCTCCTTAGGTTTTTTAATAGGACAGGCCATAGGCAGATGGGGCAACTTCTTTAATCAGGAGGCATTCGGCAGCGAGATAACCTGGAGCACATGGTTTGGCATGAGCAGCGAAAATACCGGTGGCAGGCTGGTACACCCCTGCTTTTTATATGAATCTCTTTGGTGCATACTCGGATTTATATTATTACATATCCTGTCAAAGCACAGGAAATTTAAGGGGGAGATATTTTTGTCATATGCAGCATGGTACGGCTTTGGCCGATTCTTTATTGAGGGGCTTCGCACCGACAGCCTGATGCTCAACATCCCAATGCTCGGCAGCTTCAGGGTTTCGCAGCTTGTGGCGGCGCTTTCATTTGTGGCCGCGGCAGCTTTACTGGTAGTTTTGTTTATTAAAAGCAAAAAGGGACATCTGCCAAAATTCCTTATGCCGGACAATGCATTGGCCGGCGACGGGATTAGCGACGACGATGTAAGTACCGACAGCTCAGATGCCGCCGTCGAGGAACCGGCAAATGTAACTCTTGACAGCGACGAAAACGGCGCGCCGTCCGACAGCTATATTAATAATTCTGAAAGCATCGGCGATGATTTATCATCGGCGGAGTACAATGAAATATTAGATGAAATACGAAATGAAAATGTAGTCACCGATGGAGAATATATGAGCGAAAACAAAGGCGACGCGCCTTTAGATGGCGTCAGCGAATATAAAAGCTACGACTCGGACATGACCGGAAAAACCGACGGTGGATCAGAGAATGGCGCTGACGGCTCAAACAGCTAAATAGTAAAATAACTACCGCCAAGTTGACGGCTTGAGTTGACCCTATAACGGATATTACCGGAAAGTCTCTCAGGCCGCACCTATTTCATTTCACATGTATCACTTGCCTCACAGCCGGTAGCTTGGCAGATGCCGTTCTAACGCAGCTGTCCATTGTTAAGATTGTGCTGTTGCAGCTTGCTTTGCTCGATTGCATTAGCTAAACTTTTATTTGATACCTCAACCGGCTAATTTGGCGTTTTTCCTAACCAATAAACTTATAACCGATATATTGTGTGATTGACCACGATATATCGGTTATAAACTTAAGAAATAAAACTATTATAGAAAGACGGAGATGTAAACAATGGCTAAAATAATGGACGGAAAGCTCGTATCAGAGTACATACGCGGAAAAATAAAGGATGAAGCTGCATCACTTAAGGCGCGGAATATAGTACCCGGGCTCGCTGTTATACTTGTGGGCGACGACCCAGCTTCAAAAATTTATGTAAACAACAAGAAAAAGGCGTGCGAACAGCTTGGATTTTATTCAGAAGAGCATTTACTTCCAGCAGACATAAGTCAGGAAGATTTAATGGCAATAGTGCAGAGCTTAAATGTCAGAAGTGATATAAATGGTATATTATGTCAACTTCCTCTCCCCTCTCATCTTGATGTTGCGCCGGTAATCGAGGCCATAAATTCGCTTAAAGACGTTGACGCTTTTCATCCGGTAAATGTCGGCCGCATAATGACGGGCGATTTTAAGTTTTTGCCATGCACGCCGGCGGGAGTAATGGAAATGATAGAATACTACGGCATAGACGTCGACGGCAAGAGCTGCTGCGTAATAGGACGTTCAGACATAGTAGGCAAGCCTATGTCTATGCTGATGCTGCATAAAAATGCGACGGTAACCATATGCCACAGCCACACTAAAAATCTTAAGGAAATATGCCGTGCAGCAGATATAATTGTCGCCGCCATCGGCCGTCCGCGCTTTGTAACGGCGGACATGGTAAAGCCGGGCGCAGTGGTTATAGACGTCGGAATAAACCGGCTGGAAACAGGAAAAATCTGCGGAGATGTAGACTTTGACAGTGTAGAGCCTATTGCATCCTACATAACTCCGGTGCCGGGCGGTGTCGGACCGATGACCATAACAATGCTTATGAAAAATACTCTCACAGCCGCTAAAATTCAGAATTTACTCGATAAATAAATTCAGCAAATTTTATATACAAATATCAGTTAATGATTTCAGCGAGCCAGATTAATGAATATCTGCAAAAACAGCAACATCAGAATAAAAAGCTTTTATAAAAGCTATAAAAGCGACATATTTAAAAGCCAGCGTCTAAAAGCGCTGGCTTTTTTCATAACAAGCATTTTTAATATGTGTATAAATCTGGGCAAAGCCAAAATTGAGTTTTTGTTCTATATTTGTTTTTACATGTTTATCGTATAACTTTCAAATCCACTCTTATCAGCAAAGTTACCGCAGCTAAAGCATAAAATAAACTAAAATTTACAGATGTATATTGCAAAACGGTTTATTTCACATTTTTGTCAAAACTCGGATTAAAAGCATAGAAATTCTTTGAATCCAGCTTTTCCTGAGCAAGTCTAAGTCCTTCGCCAAATCTCTGATAGTGCACTATTTCGCGCTGACGTAAAAATCTTATTGGGTCGATAACGTCCGGGTCATCGCATAATCTTAAAATATTGTCATAAGTGGTTCTGGCTTTTTGTTCCGCAGCAAGGTTTTCATGCAAATCAGTAATAAGATCGCCTTTCGATTGCAAATATGCTGCTGTAAACGGGGCACCCGAGGCTCCCTGCGGATATATACCCGTTGTATGGTCTACAAAATATGTGTCAAACCCGCTCTTTTTTACATCTTCTTCGCTCAAATTTCTTGTGAGCTGATAAACAATCGCACCTATCATTTCAAGATGTCCCAATTCTTCTGTACCTACAGAAGCAACGGAAATGTTCCAATCTATTAAATATGAGGACAAGCGTGAGGTTTTTGGTTTTAAGGTACATAGCTTTTCGACCTTTGAGAAAATCAAAAAATACGATGAAACTGATAATGCGGAAAGTGCTGAAAAGCCTTATTCTATCGAGGTTGGCAGGACAAAACGAACAATAAATCTGTATGCCATTGCTTCTACAAAATTTCAAATTGCTGTCTAAATTAATACCAGACCCGTTTGCCTTTTTTATGGACAAGCGGGTCTGATTTTTACACTAAACCACACAACCGAAAAAATATTTCGATATGTTTTACCGCACTTGATTCAACACTTAAAATCGGGTATAATGTATTAAAACACACCACCGAAGGAAAAAATACAATTGATTTAATGTAGAGGTGCGCCTATGCTTAGTGAACAAGATAAAACATTTCTCGGTAAAATCTTCTTGAATTATAATTTTACGATGACAACAGCCCAACTGAATAAGGAAAAGCTGTACTATAGAGATATTCAGCGAATGTTGGACGAAGGTTTGATTGAAAAGGTCAAGCGAGGTTATTATCATTGGATTGAAGATTACGGTACAAGTGAGGTTGCTATAATCAACAGCCTTTTTCCCGATGCAGTATTTTGTATGGAAACGGCTCTGTTTTATTATAAGTACAGCGACAGAAACCCTGCGGAATGGAATATTACTGTTGATAAAAATACTTCCCGACAGCGAACGAATATTGATTATCCTTTTGTCAAGGCATACCGAGTAGAGCCAGCGTTGCTCTCTCTTGGCGAGACGGACGGTATTATCGAGTTTACAAAAGTTCGTATATATGACCGTGACCGTACTGTTTGCGATGTCCTACGAAATATGAGTAAAATAGATAAGGAAATTTTCAATAAGGCAATTCAGAACTATGTAAAAGACCCTCAAAAAAATATCCCTAACCTTATGGAATATGCAAAAGCATTGAGAGTGCAAAAGAAAGTAAACGATTTGATAGGAGTGTGGTTGTAATGGCGGATATAGCAGCTTCTGTTCTGGCAAAGCTGAAAAATAAGGCAAAGGCTTCTGGTATCACCTATCAGCAGTGCCTACAGCTTTTTGTACAGGAAGAATTTCTGCGCAAGCTGTCCAAGTCTGGCTATGATGATTTTCTGATATTGAAAGGCGGTTTGTTCATCTATACTTTGACAAACTTTGAAAGCCGAGCGACGATTGATGTTGACTTTCTACTGGTTGGGTATGAAAACTCATTAGATACAGTTAAGGATTTAATTTGCAAAATTATAGATACACCTACAGGCAATGACTACATCACGATGACGGCACAGTGCTTTGAGGAAATTTCCCCGCAGAGGAAGTACCACGGTATCAGCACACAGATTATCGCACAAATCAAAAATGTTCGTGTACCATTTAATATTGACATAGGCGTAGGCGATGTTGTTGTACCAACGCCAGAACACCGAAAAATCAATACGCAACTTCCAGACTTTGAGGCTCCTATCATCAAAACCTATTCCCTTGAAAGCACCATAGCCGAAAAGTTTGATGCCATACTGCAACGGTTTGAACTGACAAGCAGAATGAAAGATTTTTATGACATTTATTATCTTTCGAGGACATTCGATTTTGAGGGAGCAAAACTGCAATCTGCTATCTTTAAAACATTGAAGCGTCGTGGCACTCCCTACGATAAAGATAGCTTTAAGCGGCTTGTTTCACTTGCCGAAGACGAGGATATGCAAAAGCGGTGGAAAAACTTTTTGAAAACAATAAAAGACGATACGCTTGCATTTTCGGTAGTCATTCAGGCAATTCAGACTTTCCTTGAGCCTGTGTTTGATGCGATTGTGAATGAGGATGAATGGCAAAAACAGTGGACTACAATTAGTGGATGGAGGTCATTATGAAGTTTGAATCTATTACAATAAAGAATTTTAGAAACTTTGAAGATATTGAGTTGAATTTATCAAACAAGAATATTTTCTTTGGGCTAAACGATGTTGGAAAAACAAATTTTTTATATGCACTGCGTTATGTGTTTGATAAAGATATACGGAGGCTAAATTTTGCAGACTCTGACTTTCATAACAAGCAGATTGAAAAGCCAATTGAGATTATTGTGACCTTAGACATAAGCGACACTGCTAATAGCGACTGTCAAAAACTTCGTGCTCAACTCAAAGGGGCTTTACAAAGCAAACATAATAATGTCTATATAAAATTACTTGCCGAATACAATAAAAGCGAGTTGCTTGCGTTGCCAATACTATATTGGGGCGGAGATTTAGACAATCTTCAGGAAATGAAGCAACGAGGGTATCTTTACGAAATTGACTATGTATTCAATGTAATTTATATCGATTCATATGTGGATTTGTATTCGTTATTCAAAAAGAATGTAAGTCAACTAATAAAAAATGAAAATGATGATGATAAGGTAGTTTTGACGAATATTCAAAAAGCTGTTGATGAGTTAAATACCCATATATCTTCCTTATCGGGGATTAAGGAATTTGAAGAAAAACTTACGCCAGAATATCAAAAGTTCCGTGATGAAGGAATCTCGGTATCAATCAAATCTGAGATTGCTGTTAAAGGTCTATATTCAAATATTATCCCGTATATCAAGCAAGACGATGATGAAAACTTATATCCAACCGCTGGGGAAGGTCGGAAAAAGCTGTTAGCCTACTCGATTTTTGATATTTTGGCAGATGAAAACGCGGAGAAAAAAATAACACTCTTTTTAATTGAAGAGCCAGAAAATCATTTGCACAAATCTATGCAGATTGCGTTGTCACAAATTCTTTTTACAAACAATAAATACACATATCTGTTTGTTACAACGCATTCTCCATTTATCCTTTATGAAATGGATGATGTGAATTTAGTTCGGATATACAGTGACAGAAAAATCAATGGCATTAGCACTTTCTACAAAGTTCCAGAGAATTATGAAAAAGCAAGAAAACTGCTTAATCGCTGTTTATCTGAAGCGATTTTCGCCAACAAAGTTCTCTTGGTAGAAGGTCCATCTGAGCATATGCTGTTCAGTAAAGTTCTGTCAGTAGTACACCCGTTTTATGAAGTGGATGGGATTTATATCTTGCCTGTTGATGGTGTGGGATTTAGTATGTATTTTTCTATATTAAATAAACTTGAAATATTTAATGTTATTAAAACTGACAATGATTTGAGAGCTGTAAAGGGCAAAGGTACATACAGTGTATTAGGTTTTTCACGCTGTAATAATTATATTGGAAAGGAATTGCTACCTACAGAGCAAATCCAAGAAAAGTCTGTATCGGCAAAACGGGCATTATATAACGCAAATATAAAAACTCTTGATAAAATACGCAGTGAATATAGTATTTTCTTATCCAAAGTGGATTTAGAAAACGATTTAGATGAAGTAATGCATGATAGGCTATCGACTTTATTAGGAGAAGCCTCACCTGTTGATTATTTGCAGGATTCAAAACATTACCATATGGTAGAATTAATTGAAAAACTTACTGACGCAGATTGCAGAACAATATATAACCATTATAACTTTGCGTGTTTGAAGGAGGTTGCTGAATGACATTATCTCCCGTTCAAGAAAAAATTATCAATACCCCTGGTAATTTAATTGTTCGAGCAAGTGCAGGGACAGGTAAAACGCACACAATGGTCAATAAAATTGCTAAGGAAATCAATGATAATCATACTCACAAGGTTGTTGCAGCTATTACTTTTACCATTAAAGCAGCACAAGAGATTAAAGATAGATTGTCTGTAGATATTACTCAACACTTTATAGGAACAAATAATAGCTTCGTGATAGAAGAAATCATAAAACCCTTTATGAAGGATGTGTATGGCTCTGATTATGATATAGATATGAGTACAGATTATTCACGGGAAGCAAAAGTCGAAACTTTTCAAGATGCTATTGATAAAATTAAAAATGAAGGAGTGCTTTGTTCCTACACAGACAATAAGAAAAATTTTATATTCGAGTTAGCTCAAGAAATAGTGGAAAATTCTACTGCTTGCAGATTATATCTTCAAGCAAAATTCTTTAAAATTTATATTGATGAATATCAAGATTGTGATAAATCTATGCATAAATTGTTTATGTATCTATGTGATACATTGAAAATTGAAACATTTGTAATAGGTGATGAAAAGCAATCTATCTATATCTGGCGTGGAGCATATCCAGATGCTTTTGTAAGCATATGGAACAAAGAAAATTTTAACAAAATATTTATGGGCGATAATTATCGCTCCTGTAAGCAAATACAAAACTATTCAAATTTGTTATATGATGAGACGCAGGATTTGTACTCTCAGACTGATGATTTGAGTAATATAATTTGGCTATCACCTACGACAACTAATTGGGCAACTGAAGTTTTGAAATATATTGACCCTAATAAGAAATCCGCATTGCTCCGATTTAGTAATGATAATGCAAGAATAGGTGCGAGTGAGTTATCTACCAGTGGAGTCGAGTATATTTATATACCTCAGACGCCTGTTGCGGAAATCACTACGGATACAGCCTGGTTATACTCTGCCATTGCTAAGTATATTATTTTAGAAAAATATTCAGCTTACGATGTTATTTCTGAAATACCTGTTGAAGGAAATGAAACCCGTAAAATAGTATCCAACATTAAGCGAATGTTAAGTAAAATTGAGCAGGCTATTATTGATGAGAATGCTTTTTATTTGGCAGTTGATGATTTAGCTGTATATTTAGGATATGAAACACGAACTGACCATCTAAAGAAATTATATCAAACTATAACTGATGAGAAATTTCATGTTGCTTTCGAGGCTGAAAAATATCGGCATATTGCAATTACATTCCATTCTTCAAAAGGATTAGAATTTGAGCAAGTCATAATATTTGCTGAAGACTATCGCCTATCTGATGTATCAAGTTTATGCAATCATTATGTTGCTGTTACACGAGCAAAAAGTAAACTGATTATTGTGAAATTAAGCAACCATAATGCAAATTATTTCCAAACTAATTTGACAAAAATATTTGCTAAAAGTGGCGTTAGTATAAATGATGTACTTGTTCAAAAATAGATGTTTAGATTAAATAATATGAAGTGTGCTATTTGAAAGGAGTTTTGACCTACAGAAGCAACGGAAATGTTCCATATCCTTAAAAACGCTGAAAATCCGCATTTTTACGGCTTTCGATTACATACCTTCCGTACCACAGATAAGGTTATAAGGTATGGTATAAACAATCAGTTTGACTTTGCGGAACACCCTGCGGTCATTCAGCGTGGCGAAAAACGCACTATCAATATATGTGTTGCTGTTCCTGATGTGGCATAAACGGACAAGCATTTGCACATTGGAATTTAGATGAGATTATAAATATAATGAAAGTGTAAGGAGGACAAGTCTATGAGAGATAAAACCTATCACGCATATCTGGATAGCCACGAGCGACAGTTGGTAATACATAGCCTTGTAGAGCTGAAAAACAGGCTGATACAGGAAGGCAGATACACGGACTGCGTTGACGAGCTGATTTTCAAGGTTGTCAATGCGCCTGTCAAGAAAATGAAAATTGAACATATCTAAGACATATCGCACATAGCCGCTTATTCTTATTTCCCTAAGAGTAAGCGGCTTTTTTGCGTTCTCTCACTCTTTTTTACATAGCCGCCTTGACAAAGCGGCTAAATTTATGCGAAAGGAGGACGCACAAATGTCAAATTGCAAAGTGATTGCCCTGACCAATCAGAAAGGCGGCGTTGGTAAAACGACCACGGCGGTCAATCTGGGCGTAGGTCTGGTACAGCAGGGAAAGAAAGTCCTGCTCATTGATGCTGATGCGCAGGCAAATCTCACAATGGCACTCGGCTATAACAGACCTGACGATATACCCATAACGCTCTCCACCGTAATGCAGAACATCGTAGACGATAAATCCTTTGATGCTTCGCAAGGTATCATACACCACGGCGAGGGCGTTGACCTGCTTCCGTCCAACATTGAGTTATCAGGCTTTGAGGTAAGGCTTATCAATGCTATGAGCCGTGAGCGTGTTCTGAAAACCTATGTGAATGAGGTTAAGAAGAATTACGATTATGTGCTTATCGACTGTATGCCCTCACTCGGTATGATAACGATAAATGCTCTGGCGGCGGCTGACAGCGTGATTATCCCCACACAGCCGCACTATCTTTCAGCGAAAGGTCTGGAGCTGTTGCTTCGCTCTGTGTCAATGGTCAAGCGGCAAATCAATCCCAAGCTGCGGATAGACGGTATCTTAATGACAATGGTAATGCCCCGTACCAACATTTCTAAGGAAATCACGGCAACGGTCAAAAATGCTTATGGGCAGAAAATCAAGGTCTTTGATACGGAGATACCCCATTCTATCCGTGCGGTGGAAGCTACCGCAGAGGGCAAGAGTATTTTTGCCTATGACAAAAGCGGTAAGATTGCCGCAGCTTATGAGCAGTTCGGAAAGGAGGTGGCAGAGCTTGGCGAGAAACAACGCTCCCAAAATCGAGCTGACCGCTTACGATGACCTGTTTCAGACAGATGAGAGCCGTGCGGAAGCAAAGCTGAGTAAAATCAGGGATATTCCCGTATCGCAGATTGACGAGTTTCCAGACCACCCGTTCAAGGTTTTAATGGACGAGGATATGCAGCAGCTTGTCGAGAGCATTAAGCGAAACGGCATAATGACCCCTGCTACCGTTCGGCTCAAAGAGGACGGACGGTATGAGCTTGTAAGCGGTCACAGAAGAAAAAAGGCTTGCGAGCTTGCAGGGCTTGAAACGCTGAAATGCGAGGTTAAAGAGCTGACCCGTGATGAAGCCATTATTGTAATGGTAGAAAGCAATTTACAGAGGTCAACGATTTTGCCGAGTGAGAAAGCCTTTGCCTATAAAATGCGGCTGGAAGCGATGGACAGACAGGGACAAAGGACTGATTTAACTTCGACACCATTGGTGTCGAAGTCGAGGTCAAATGAAGAACTTGCCGATAAAGTAGGTGAAAGCCGTGAGCAAATTCGTCGTTTTATCCGTCTAACTGAGCTTGTTCCTGAAATCCTGCAAATGGTTGACGATAGGCAGATTGCTTTTCGCCCTGCCGTTGAAATCTCCTATCCGACCGAGGAACAGCAATATACTCTGCTTGAAGCTATGAGCTACAATGACGCTACCCCATCGCTTGCACAGGCTATCAAAATGAAGAAGTTTATGCAGGACGGCAAGCTCACAGACGAGGTTATCCAGAGCATTATGGAGGAAGAAAAACCAAATCAAAGGGAAAAGCCTGCTTTCCGTGATGAAAGGATAACCAAACTCATTCCCAAATCTGTCCCAAAAGGAAAGGAGGCGGATTTTGTTGTAAAGGCACTGGAGTTTTACAACCGACACTTGCAGCGAAACAAAGCTCAGGAACGATAGCCGCACACCGAGGGCGAGGTCTGTCCGTTTGCGTGGATAGCCGCTTTTCGG